>Ga0137309_100388_pt1 | contig 33482 bp, 38 predicted proteins | sample NAcewiD2O_June_FD_97179 | JGI IMG/M metagenome (GOLD analysis project Ga0137309, IMG submission 97179) | Mouse cecal microbial communities from Vienna, Austria - N-Acetylneuraminic amended D2O_June | ecosystem: Host-associated > Mammals > Digestive system > Large intestine > Cecum | place... | reverse complement strand
GCGTGTTTCCCCGCCTGCTTGATGTAGCCGACGGCATAGGCGGTGAGTACGGGGACGGCTGCGGCGATAACCGCCAGCAGCAGGTCTAACAGCATTTCTTTCATGGTCTTTTCCTCCTGTTTCTTATTCCGGCAGTTTCAAAACCTGTCCGGGGTGAATGGTGTCGTTGGAAAGCCCGTTGAGGCTCTTGATCTCCTTGTAGCGGCTCCCGTTGCCAAGCTGCTTTGCGGCAATCGCCCAAAGGCTGTCGCCGCTCCTGACAGTGTATGTCCGTGTGGCCGCGCTGCTGGCCTTGCCGGAAACGTCCGCCGCGTCTACCCAGCCATAGACGTTGCTGCCGCCTCCGGCGACGGCGACGAGGTGGTACGGGTGCTTGCTCTGGCCGGGCCTGTAGACCTGCGTGACCTTTGCCTTGCCGGGCTTGCAGGCGTGTCCGTTGGCCGCGTCCGCGCTGGCGTAGTGCCTGCTGCCCGTAAAGTCTACCGTGTCCCCAACCTTGAGGCCGCTGGCCGCCGGGCCGGGGGCAGGGGAGGGGGTGGCGGCCCCGCCGGAGGCGTTGCCGCCTGCCGTGGCCTTGCTGCTGTACTTGGGTACGCCGTACCCCCGGATATACCGTCCGTTCACCTTGAGGGTGCGCCGCCCGACGGCGTTGCTCATGTTCCCCTCAATGACGGTAATCGTCTGGCCGCTGACCTTTTCCACGATGCCCACATGGTCTGCCGACCCGGTGCAGTCTCCCGCGCCGTTGTCGTCCCAATCGTAGAAAATATAGTCGCCGGGGGCCGGGACGTGCGCGTCGTTCTCCTCCCAGCTCCCCAGCGCCTTAAATAGCTGGATATGCTTTTCGCACCCGCACTCCGTCGGGATAATGTCGGTCAGCCCCGCCTTGATCGCTACCGCGCTGGCGAACGTGCTGCACCACGCATCGGTGTACTTCACGGGGTAGCCCCGTGCGAGGGGCTTGTGACTGTTGTAAAGGTCGATGATCTTCCTGTGGGAGCCGTTGCTCTCCTTGCAGCCAATCCATCCCTGCGCAATGCCGACTACTTTCTGTCTCAATGCCTGCTCCGTCATACTGCTGCCTCCCTTGTCCGGGCCGCTGGCCTTTCCTGCGTACTTGTCGTAGTAGGTCTGGCCGTAGCTGGCCCGCCGTGTCTTTGCCGCGCTGCTCTGATCTGCCGGGCGCTCGAAGTTGAGGAGTACGCTGTCGCTGGCCGCTTTGACGGTGGTGGACGCCTTGAGGGTTGCCAGCACTCCCTTGTACCCCTCCGCAAGCTCCTTAAAAAGAAAATCGAGCTGCATTTCCAAGTCTCCGATAGACCTGCCAGCAGCCCGTGCAAACGCAAGCATATTCTGTTTTCGGCTCCAAAAAGTCCACTGGGCGAGGCCATAGCCCGCGCTGTCGTGAACGAAGTTGGTATAGGTGCCGTCGTCCACCGCCGCCGTATAGCTTTCATCGGTGTGGCCCAGCCCCTTTTCGTAGCTGTTCTGTAGGTTCTTCGGGTTGAGGGCGCTTTCCGCGTAAAGGTTCCCCATCAGGCCCGCTGCGCCCGCCTTGCTCAGCCCCTTGCCAACGAGGTAGTTCCATATCCTCTCCTCATTGGTCGCTCCTGTCAGTCCCATGCTGCCCTCCTTATCTTTCGCCGGGCGGCTCCTGCGCCTCCCGTTTGTCCTCCTGCTCCCACCTGCGCTCTTTGTTGCGGTCTTTGGTGGTCTTTATCCACCCCATAATCCCACACTCTCCGCCCAGCGTCGCAAATACGCAGGTGACGAGCGTGTCCGGCACCCCGCCGCACTCCCGGTATATCCCTATCATCGTGACCGTAAAGGCCAAAAGGGAAATCCCCACAACGATAAGAATAATATCCATCACGCCGAGGCGATTTCTGCTGCGGGGGGGCCTCTGGTGTTTGGCCGTCCTCTTTCCACGTCCCATGCCTCCTGCCTCCTCACATTCCGAAATGGGTAAAAATAAAGCCGACCACAATGCCGACAATGGCCGTGGCGATATAGCCAATGACTTTCCGCCACATTTCCCCGTCCCGGCTTTCGAGGGTTTCCAGCCGCTTGCCTTGCTCTTTCTGCTCCTTGAGCATATTCTCCATGTTGGTGGCAAGCCGCTCTACAGAGAGGGCCAATGTGGTCTGCGCTTTGGCGTTCTCCTCAAGTATGTCGAGCCGCCTGTTCTGCCTGTGGTTTTCGTCTGCGAGGTTCTGGTTCGCCAGCTCCATGCTCCGGCGGAACTCCTCATGTTCTGCTCTGCTGATAGGTGTGTCCATTTTTATATCCCCTTTCCAGAAATTCGCTGTGTAAAATTAGAGGGACGCGCCTGCGCCCCTCTCTTTATGCCTCCCAGTCTCCAACAAGTTCGCGCAGGCGGTTCCGCTCCGCGAGGGCTTGCTCCTCTCTGACCTGTTCTCCGAACTGCTCAATGACATACTGCTGTGCCTTGATGATCTCCGCCTGCCGAATGCAGATGTCGGTCAATTCCGCAATAAGCTCCACCCCGCTCATCCCGTCACCTCCTCCCAGCCATACACCCCCGGCTCCCACACATTGTTGTCCACACTCGATGTCCAATGCTTGTCCGCGTGGCTGACCTGCGCCCCGGCGGGGTACGCGTCCGTCGCTCCAAGGGGTTGGCTCCATTTCGGCCACTCCTCCTCCGGGTCGGAAATCGCTACCCAAAGGCTGGGGGCTGCGTCTGGTTTCCAATCCGCCTGCGACGTGTGATCGCCCAAACAGCGGTACAGCTTGCCGCCGTGCCTGCGGATATTCCCGGCTTTGTAGTTCACCGGGACGGCCCACGGAGCGAACACCTCCGCGTGTTCTCCCGCCGTGGTGTCGTCAATGCTCCCCGCCTCCGCCATCACGACGAACGCAATATTGCTCGCCTCCCCGACGGTCTGAATGCGGGCTGTGTTCTGGAAAATCAGCTCCCCGCTCTCCGCCTCCATCGGCACCGCCTCCGGCGCTCCGGGAATGGCCGTCCCGCTGGGGAGGTTGTAGAGGTCGCCGTTCACCGCAATGCCCTCCGCCTCCGGCTCCTGCGCCTCAATGTAGACCCCATCCTCGTTCTTTCTGACATAGCGCGGCCTGTCGCACAGCGCCAGCAGCACCCCGCCGCTCATGATTGCATACATAGTCCTTTACCTCCTGACCTTGATTTTCAGCGCGTCCGCCAGCTTTTGCAGCTCCTCCGGCGCGGCTGCGAAAAATGCCTCGTTGAAGATGATAACGTCCAAGTCCTCCCGCAGGAAGTGCCGCCATCTCCGCCAGAGCATTTCCCGCTCCTCGTCCGAAAAACGGTAAAAAGCGCCGTCCGCTTTGGATTTCTTCTGCCTCTGGCTATAGGCGATTGCCCACGTCAGCGTCCCGCGTTCGAGGCCCCGCCCGTCGTCGTTCTGTGCGAAGTGCTTTTTGGCGTTCTCGCTCGTCGTATAGCATACCGCCTTGCCCTCCGCCGTCACGAGGCTTTCGCCCTCTGTTTCCAGCTCTGTCCCGTAGGGGATATTAAGCTGCTCCCCGCACAGAGCCAGCTCTTTGTACCTGTGGTGCGTAACAAATCTCATGCCGCCTTTGCCTCCTGCTGTACGGTTCCGTGCTGGCGGTAAATCCAGCCCGCGCCCGTCTTTGTCGCTTTCATCGTACACTTGAATTTCTTCTTTCTGGCCGCCAGCTCCGGCGCAAACAGCCGCGTGAATTTCTCGTCCATCGACCGAAGCGTCCGATAGCTGTTGCACCTCTGCGCGTGCGCCCTCCATGACTGGTAGGATTGGATAGCGTCCTCCGGCGAGAGCTTTCCCACGTCCACCCAGCGCCGGAAAATGTCGAGTTTCCTCCGCATAGCCTTAATGCTCTTGCGGCTCAACTTCATCGTCACCTTTCCGCTTTCACGCAGTGTCACCCGCATTTTTAGGAATGTAAATGAGTGGTGACGGAACGGGGTTATGATATTCTTCTTGTCGCTCATGGCAATCCCCAGCTCCTCCGCCAGCGCGTAAAGGCACTGCTTGATGTCTGCCAGTTCCGCGAGCGACGGGCTTATCACATACCCGTCGTCCATATACCGCCCGTACCCATGGATACCCCGCACGTCCTTGACGTAGTGGTCTATCGGGCTTGCGAAGTCGAGGGCGATAATCTGGCTGATCTCGCTGCCCAGCCCTACCCCGTGCTTTCGCTCCGCCGCCTTGTCTGCGGTTTTCATCTTCAAAAAGTCGTCCACATAGTCACAAAACAGCGAATACAGACGGTCGTCCTTGATTTTGGCTCTGGCCCGCGCCTTAATGGTGTCGTGGGGCAGGCTCCCAAAGTACCCCTTGAAATCGAACTGGTATATGCCGCCCTGCGTCCCGTACCTGCGGTAGTGGTCGTGCAGGTGCTTTTTCAGCCGTCGGAGCTGGAAGTCCATGCCCTTTCCCGCGAGGCTGGCCCCGTTATCATAAACAAAGCTCCGGGCGTATGCCTCCACGAGTAGGTTCTTGCATAGGCATTTCTGCGCCGCCCTCTCCTGTATCGGTAGCGCGTCGATGTCCCTACGCTTTCCGTGTTCGATGGTCGCAAAGCTCTGAAAGCCTCTGAATTTCCTTGTCCCGTCCCGTATCGTCTCATACGTCTTTTGGCTCTCCGCCAGTAGGTCAGTCTCGAAGTTTATCGTAGACGTTTTCCACCGCGAGCCATTGCAGCATTCCTTTCCTGCCCGGCAGAGGTTCCCGAACGACATAACCTGCTCAAAGCTCTTTCCTCCGGCCTCCTGCGCCTTTCGCGCCCGCCGTGCTTTCCGCCGCTGGTACCGTGCCTCCCGCCTTTCTATACTGTTCATTCTCTTGTCTCCAAACTCAATGCAATCTCCCGCCCGTACAGCGTCATGGCTCCTCCGGGTGGTTTGCGGGGTGCATCACTTCCCGCACCTGTCCCGGCGGCCATAGCGGTTTCCTGTAGCTGCGTAACGGCTGCTCATGTAACAGGGGAGACGGGTGCCGGGTCGCTCAGTCCTCCGGCTCCCGCCCGCCAAAACTCCCCCGCCATGCAAGTAGCGTCCGGGCCTCCGTATCGGGCAGCGATTTTAGGTCTGTAACCCCGTTTTGGGCCAGTCCCCACGGTGCAAGCTCTCCTTTAAGGTTTGGGGCGCGGTTTTCGCTTTCGCTACTAATTCTGGCCCCGGTCTTGTTTTCTTAAATCCCGGCGCAAACCCATTCGAGTAGTAGGCGTTGTTGTTGCTGTTGCCGCCGTCGGTATTGACGAGCCTAAAGTTCGTCGTGTTCGTCGCATTGACGGAGCGGAGCCACCAATTGCAGGCGGTGCCGTCAGAGCTTGCCCTAATGTGTTGTTTACTGTTTCTGTGGCTCCGGCTTTTTGTGCCAGCCGTCCCAGCGCCTCTTGTCGCTGTCGGCTACTGCCCGGAGCTTTTTGAGCGCGTTGTTCCCTGCGGTCGTCCACTTCTGGAATACCGCGTTATAGTCCACCTTGCCCTCGAAAAAGTTGTTGCCCTCGTCCACCATCTCATAGCAGAATGTGATCTCTGCCAGCAACGCCTCCGCGCTACTTATCGCTACTTTCATGTAGCGGTGCCGCAGCTCGAAATCGTGCAGGCTCAAATCTTTGTGGAGGTAAATTGCGTTCGCCTTGACTGCGTTGGTGTAGACCTCCCCCGCCAGAGCAAGCAAATTGTTTGTGATTATCCACCTGTAGCTTGTCGGGAATTTCTTCACGGCCTGTATCGTTTCCACCCGCAGTTTCCGCGCCAGCGCCACAAATTCTGCTGCCGCGTCTTTTCTTCTGGATTTGTAAACCGACACTTTTCCGCCCTCCTTTCCATTCTGCATTTCTGTCGTTCCGCTGGTGTGGACTTTCGTCCCCACCGCTCCACTTGGGTTTCTGATTTTTGATTAGGCAACCTTAAAGCCCGGCGCAAACCCATACGAGTAGTAGGCGCTGCCGTAGCCGGAGCCGCCGTCGGTACTGACGAGCCCAAAGTACGTCGCGGGCGTCGCATTGACGGAGCGGAGCCACCAATGGCAGGCGGCGCCCGTGTCGTTGTGCTTGTACCTTACGCGGCTGTTGCCGTTTTTGTAGTAGTCGTACTGCTTTTGGTAATTCTGCTCTGCGCTGTTTGCGTAGTAGCGGGTGCCGAATGCCTCGAACTCCGCAAGCAGCCAGATTTTGTCCTGCGTCGCCGTGACATAGCTGGCCGTGTTGTTGCCGCCGCCCGTGTTGTCGCTGTATTTGGTGCAGGAAACAATGGCGCTCCGCCAGTCTGCCGGGAGCGCATTAAGGAACTGCGGGCAAATCGTCTTGCGCATATAGCTCCCGTTCCACCCGCCGCTGTTGGTATTTGTGGTGTTCATGCGGAATGCCGCAGAGCTGCCGCTGCTGTTGTAGCTGCCGTCCACAAAAGCAATGTCTTTCCCGGCGGAGTTTTTGCCGAACTGGAAGTGAATGCTGTTGCTGCCCTCCACGCTCGCATTGTGGTTAAAGCCGAGGATAATCGCATAGTAGGTGTCGTTGATCGCCAGCGAGCCGACCGTCCCGTTGACCTTAATGCCAATCTTGTCGCCCACGCTCCAAAGGTTCGCCGCCTGTCCGCTCTGGGCCGCCGCCTTGATTTCTGCCGCCCCATTGTTTGCCAGTGTCCCGCTGGGCATACTCACCGTCACGCTCACCGTCTTGCTGGACGGCGCGGTGTGGTTCGTGCCTGCGGCCACGTTGATGGTGACGGTGACGTTGCCTGTGGCTTTCCCGGTTACGGTAACGGTAGTGCCGCTGACGCTGACCGTAGCCGTCGCTGTGTTGCTGCTGCTGGCGGTGATCGCGCCGTCGCCCGCCCGTGTGACTGTGACGGTGCCTGTCTTTGTGGTGACGTTCAGCGACATCGAGGTCTTATTCAGCGAGAGACTGCCCGCCGCCTTGCTAATGCTCCACGCCACCGTCTTTGCGCCCGTGCCGCCGTCGCTCCACTGGTGGTTTTTGTTCGGCGTGACCGTAGCGTTGTAGCTCCCGGCGTTGGTGCCGGAGGTCGTGCCGCCCAGTGTCATTTTCGCGCTGTCGTAATTGTTCAACTGCGGGCTTTGGGCGCTCCCGCTATAGGTCAGGCTGCCTTTCTGCGTTGGGACGACAAGGGTGGCCCGATTGATCTTCCACGTCACGCTCCTCGCGTCCCGTGTCCCGTCGTCCCATGTGTAGCCGATTTTCGGGGTAAAGGTGGCCGTATAGGTTCCTGCGTCTACGGCGGAGTAGTCCCCGCCAATCGAGAGCTTTTCTGCGTCGTAGCCGTTCCACGCCGGGCTTTGGGCGCTCCCCGTGTAGGTGAGGCTCCCGCTCTGCGAAGGGACGGCGTTGATAATGCTCGTCAGCTTGGTTACTGCTTGGAGCGCTGCGTCCGCCGATGTCTGCGCGTTGTCCGCCGCCCTGACCGCCTCTGCCGCCGTTGATCTCGCTGCGTTCGCTGTCTCAAGGGCTGTGTTCGCGGTTCTGCTCGCCTGCGACGCGAGGCTGCCCGCCGCGTCTGCCGTCTCCTGTGCTGCGTCTGCAGTGGTCTGTGCGCTGTTGGCCGCCTCCCGCGCCTCATTCGCCGCCGTGAGCGCCGCCTCCGCCGTAGAATGTGCGCCGTCAGCGGTTTCCTGCGCTGCTTTCGCCGCGTCGCTGGCCGCTTGAATTTTCGCGTTGAGCTGTTCCTCGTCCCCGGCTCCGCCGGGGGTGTTCACTGTTCCCCATGCCATCTGTTTATTCCTCCTCTGCGCTGTTTGGCGTAATATGCACGTTCACCCCGCTCTCCGCGCTGGGCCGCACGTTAAGCAGGGTGAGACTTGCCTTAATTTCCGAGGCCGGGGCCTTTTTCGCGTAGAGCCGCACCGCCCCGGCAAAGCTCTTGCAGCTCGTATACAGTCCACAGCTCCGGGCCGTGTCCGCGTGTATCGGCCAGATTGCCAACTGCGGCACCGTCTCCTCCGTAGCCTCAAGTACGGGAATGTCGATGTGTAGGCCCGGTGGCTCCTCATTGGGCGTGATGTCGCCCTCCGGCGGCTCCTCTCCGCCCTCGCCGTCCGGCTCAAGAGCCTCTTGGTTGTTTTCCCAGCCTGTCGCCGGAATGGTGATCTCCTTTGTGAGTGTGGAGGCGGCGATAAGCTGCTCAACCGCCTTGTAGGTCATAACCGCCTCCGGGTCGATGGTGGCCGTCACCCGGTCGATCTCGTCCACCGCCGCAATCAGGTCAAAAGTCGCCAGTTTGCCGACCGCTGCGCTGGCCGGGCGAATGCGCTCCGGCTCCTCCTCAAGCACGAGATAGGTGTACGGCACCTCTCCCTCGTCCGGGTCTGCGGCGTAGAGCAAAATGCCCGTAGCGTAAAAGCCCTCCGCCACGTCCGAGCTGTTGATTTGCACCGAAACCTGACATTCCCCGTCCACCGGGTTCCCCACCGCCGAGATTTTCGCGTCCATGACGTACCCCGCAGGCTCCGTCATGCTCTTGGGGGTCATACCCTCCGGGATAGAGCCTTTGCCGACGGCTGCCCGCGTATAGTGCATTTTGCACCGCCCGGCCAGCACCTTTGCTATTAGCGCCCGCCCTGCTGTCGAGCTATAGCTCCCATCTTCAAATTTAGGCATTTCCGCTTTCCTCCTTTATCAGCTTTGATTTTATTTTCGTCTGGAAGAACACCCCTCCTGCGCCGCTCCTGCGGCCCGTAGAGGCCCGTCTCACGTCGGGCGGCTCTCCGTTAAGGGTAGGCGTTAAATAGCCACTGTGCGCCACGAGGAGCGCCCTGCGCACGGTTCGCGGCTCTGCTACGAATTGTCCCGTCTGCTGTGTCCCAATCGCCCCGCCGTAGCCTACCCGGAGCTGCTGGCGGAATGTCCGCCTTGTCCGCACCTGCATACCAATCGCAAGGTGCGCCGGGACGCGGCGATAAAGGGTGTCCAGCAGGTTCGCCTCCCCGAACACCTCCCCCTCGATGGTGATGTAGATTACCCCCAGCTTGAAGTCAATCCCCACCGCGCCGCCCGTGTAGTTGGCTATGATCTCCCGTATCTCCTGCTCCCCGATGTGGCCGTTTCCGCACAGCCTCCCAATGACGACGCGCTTTCTCTGGTCGAGCGTAAGCTGCTCCGCGTAGGTGATGTGGAGTATTCCCTCCCATTCCTTGACCGTCTCCGCGTCCGCCGTCAGGATAAAGCTGTTGAGGAAAACCCTCTCCACCCCGGCCTCAAGCCCGTCTGCCACCCTGCCGAACGCCTTGAGAATTTCCACCATCTCAAAAACGTCCCGGTAAAACCGTGGGTAGTACGTCAGTAGCTCCTCGTAGCTGCCCGTGTAGTACCTGTTGTAGAATTTCACGCGATTTCCACCCCCCGCAGCACTGGCACGTCCTCCTCTCCGGGGGTGATGTTGTGGGTATCGCCATTGAGCCGCAGGTCGCTGTAGTCCACAAGGTTCTCCATCTGGCTCAAAATCGCACCAACGGCGGAAACGCGCACGACGACACTCTCGCCCTCTCCTGCGTCCAGTACAAGCTCCTTGAGGTATCTCTCAATCGCCTCTGCCGCCTCCTCCTGAGCGGCCTGTTTGGTGGCCCCGCTCGCCAGCTCCGCGCCGAACGTGACCGTGATTTCCAGCGCCTCCGCGCCGACCGCCGTAAAGTGCGCTCCGATGTTTGCCACCCCGTTTCCGAGGCCGTCCCCCACGGTGTATGTCTTGCCCTCTACCGTGGCCGTGAGGCCCTTTCCCGCCGGGTCGATATACTCCTGCACCTCTGCCACCTTTGCAGCCCCGCAGGGCTTTCCTACCGGGTCAATCAGCACTCCCTTGACCGTGTTCGGCCCGTTCCATAGCGGGATAATCCGCGCCCGGCCCACGCCGTCCCTGCTCTCGCACCATGTCTTGTAGTGCTGCCTGTTTCCGTTCTCTGCTGGCCCGGCGATTTTCTCAAATACCCGGTTGCGCAGGCTCGCGTCGTCCTCGTCATTGCTCCCGTTCTCGTAGATCGCCCCGAACGTCGCCGCCACAAGGCCGTCTATGTTGTTCACCGGAACTGCCGGGGTGCCTGCGTAGATGTCGTTCCCGTCCTCTCCGGCGGCCTCCGCCTCGAAGTAGTAAACCCCCGTCCCGGCCTCCACCTTGAGCGTGAAATAGGCTCCATCGTAGTAAAAGCGCTCGCCCGCCTGCGGCGTGGTGCCGTCGAACTCCGCCCGGTACTTTGCTTTTGTCGCCGCCAGCCGCGTCACGCCGTACTCGCTGGCCTTTGTGTCCAGCGCCTCCCCCGTGGCCGTCGCCAGCCGTGTCATTTCCGAAACAACATCAAGGTCGGTGTATAGCTTTGCTACCTTGAGCAGCACACCAGAAACAGCGTCGAAAAAGATACTGCCCTGCCGGGTGTCGATTTCCTCCGGCGCATTGTTCAGCACCTCCTCCAAAAGCCTCTCGTATGTGTAGCCCTCGAACATTCTCAAATCACCTCCTCAATCTCTGTTGCCCCGAAAACCGTGTCCGCCGAAAAAGAAACACGCGCCCCGTCCCCCTCAAACTTCATCTTGAAATTTGAGATAGACAGTATGCGCGTGTCCGGGCGCAGCGCGTCCTTGACAAAGCCCTCCAACGTGGCCTCGCTATAGTCTCTGGTTGCGTCCTTTGCCGTGACTGCGGCCTCCGCCTCGTTTCCGTACTGATGGTCGTAAATCAAGCACTTAAAACGCGGCGTGATGATCGCCTTGCGTATCGCTTGGTCTACCGCTGCAAGGCCGTCCACCTTTCCGACAATCCTGCCCTTTTCAAGGTCAAGGCGGTATGTCCTTGACGGCAGCTCCGCCGCCTCTGTGATGGTCTCAACCGGGATAGGGATAAACGTCTCTGCCATCGTCACACCACCCTCCCCAGCACAAAGTATTGCTTTCCGTGGTTGAGGGCGAGCAGGTGGACGCGCTCCCCGGTTTTCAGCCCATTGTGTACCCGTATCGCCTTTCGCCCCTCGATAGGGTGCGCGTGGGAGGCGAATGCGGGGTAGCCGCTGCCGCCGCTGACCGCCTCTGTCTGCCAGTGTACCGTGACCTCTGTGTCGTAGTCCGTGAGGTGCCTCGGCACGATAACATTCCCCGGCCCAACCGTCAGCTTGTCGTCGTTCACCGCTTGGATTTTGAGGGGGCTGGTGGATTTCACAACCCCCTGTATCACCTGCACCCCGTCTCCGGCCAGCCCTTGAAAAAGCCCCTTGATACTGGTTTCCTCTCCTGCCATCTCTCCCGCCTCCTTTTAGCTGAATGAGCCGTCGTCCACCCACCCATACACCCAAGAGCTGCTGTCCGTGTGTATCAGGTGCCACGGGTGCTTTGCGCCTTTGGCGACGAGCGTTATCTTTGCCGGGCCTGCTTTCGGGTTGCCTGCGGCCTTGCCCGCCGTGCTGCTGACGTAATGCGGCCCGCCCTTGAATTGCACCACGTCCCCGACCTTGTACTCTTTGCCGCCCGTGTCCTCGCCCTTTTTCTCTTTGGCGAGGTCGTTTGCGTAGTTGAGCTTGAGCGACATAATGTGCTTGCCGTCCTCGAATGAGTGCGTGTCCTCGTCCACATAGAACGTCCGCGCCAGCCCCAGCTCCGGGATAATGATGTAAACCCCTATCCCGGAAATGACCTCTGGAATGCCGATGGCCTCCAAGCTCAACGACCGCTCCGGCGTACTCTTTTCGTCCAGTATGCTTGCCACAAGGTCGTTCACCTGCGCCGCCGTCAGGCTTTCGTCCGGCTGGTCGATCTCTTGGAAAATCCCGATCTTCTTTTCCAGCTCCGCCTTGCTCTTTTCCGCGAGGGTCGTCCCCTCCTTGGAAATCATCTTCACGCGGGTCTTGATGTCCTCAATGCTCCTGCTGTAGGTGTAGCCGGTGAGGTTCTGGCCCACCTCAATCACCCACTGTAGAATGTTCTCCCGCCGCGTCAGGAGACTTATTTTGCCCTTGTCGCTGGCTACATAGTGCCGTATGCCCGTCGCGTCGAAGTCGAGGCTTAGAGCGTCCGCAATCGCGTCGAATGCCGTGGTCTTTGGCTTTGTCAGCTCCGGGATTTTATAACTGCACTGCGCCACCTCTCCCATCGGGAGGTTAAACCGGGTGCAGCAGTCCCGGAACACGTCGCTGGCCGTCTTATTCTCATAGGTGAACGTGTCCTTGTTGTTTGCCAGATAAATCCCATTGTCATAGGCCGTAAAGGTGAGCTTTTTCTTGTCGCTCTGCGTCTGCGCCATGATAATGCCCCGGAAAAGCTCTGTCCCATTGTAGCTGAAAATGCACTGATGTCCCTGCTCCACGTCGATTTCGCTCCGGGCGTGTTTGTACCCGTCGTCGTCAATCAGTGTCACCGCCAGCGTCCGGGCGGAGGAGCCTTTTCTGCCCCTCCACTTGACTTTCTCCACAAGCTGCGAAACGTCGTACCCCTGCTCTCCCTTTAGGATAATCAGGCTTATCCCCTCTGCCATCTCTCTCACCTCCGCTCTATGGAATTTTAAGCACGTCTCCGGCCCATATCATGTTCGGGCCGCCCCGGTGCGCGTCGATTACCGCCCTGTTCGCCTCATAAATTTTCTTGTACTGCGAGCCGTCCCCATAGAATTTCCTTGCAATATTCCACAGGCAGTCGCCGCCTTTGACCGTGTAGGTCTTTGGCTGCACCGTATTGTCCACCCGTGGCTCCTCTTTCTGGACGCTGGCCGTGGCGCTCGGTATATCCACCTTGACCTGCCGCACAGCGATCTCCCTGTACTCTTTCAGCGTGATACTGTACTGGTAGGTTCCGGGATCGCCGCCCTCCTCGCTGTAGTTGAAATCCTCAATAGCGACGTAGAGGTCAACCCCGCAGGCCGTCGCAATGAAGTGTATGGGTTTCCTGCTCGCTTTCCATGTGTTGATCTTCTCCACCAGTGTCAGCGGCTTTGTGAGGCTGCTGACTTGAACTCCCGGAAATCTGGTGGCCGGGAAAAAGCTCGAAAAGGAAAATTGCAGGGCTGGGCGGCTCTGCATGATGATGATCTCGCCCAGCCCTACGATGTCTACGCTGCTGTTGCTGCCGCCGTTTTTGGTCTGGAAAGAGGGCGGGAGGACGGGGAGCTGTATCTTCTCCTTTTCCGCGTTGAACGTCAGCCACATTTGGTATTTAGAAGTCATACGCCAGCTCTCCCTCCTCGTAGATTTCGCTCTGGATAATCTTCATCAGCACGGGCTTGAGGTTGTCTTGCAGGATTTCCAGAATGCTTTCCTTGTCCGCTTTGCTGCCGCCCGTGACATCAATGGCCCCGCTGCCCGCGACTTCAAGCAGAATGCGCCGCACCTGCTCCTCTGCGGTTTTCCTGCCGCTGCTGCCAGTGTCGCCCCCGGCAAAAACCTGTAGCGGCTGCCGCTTGTCGTTGAGCGCCGCAATCAGCCTGTCGGTTTCCTCTGTCGGGAATACCGTGCTGCCCTGCTGCCCAACGATAAGCTCCGGGCCGTTGTCGCCTGCGATAAATGCGCCCGTGCTGTTTGTGGTGCCGTTGGCATATGCGTCCACCGTCCGCATGATAAGCTCCGGCCCCTCCTCGCCAGCCACAAAAGTGCTCTCGGCGTTGGTGGTGCCGTTCGCGTGGCCGGGGACGGTGCCGCTGGAATTGACCCGCACATTGACCGTCGTATTTGCGCTGGAAAGCGCCGCCGTTACCGCATTGGCTACTTCCTGCGCCGCCGCGACTGCGTTGGTCTTTCCGGCCCGGATTTGGTTTGCGTAGGCGCTGATGGTCGCCGTGGCGCTGGCCGCCGCCTCGTCGCTGAGGTTCATGTCTTGGACGGTGGCCTGCATCTCCTGCTCGATAGCGTCCATCTGGGCGGTAAAATCCGTCACCCAATCCGCCGTCATTGCAGCCACTTCCTGCTGCCGGGCGCTGACCTCTCCGACCGTGTTGGCAAGGGCCGCGACGGCCTCTGTGTCGCCGCTCTGAATGGCCTGCGCCATGCTGGCCGCCAGCCCTGCGGCCTGTTCGCTGCCGTCCTGCGCGTAGGCCATCAGTGCCTCGTAATTTTCCTGTGTAATGCCCAAATCCTCTGCCGAGGTATTTTTCAGCACTTCCACGTTGGCGAGGTAGTTGTCCCAATACGCGAGCTGACTGTCGAGCGCCGCCTGCGCATTTGCGACGGTGGCCTCCATGTCCGCCTGTGCCTCGTCGAATAGTCCAAACTGCCCCTCAAAGCTCTCAAGGGCCGCTTGATACGCCTCGTCGTAGGCTGCACATAGTTCCTCTACCTTTTCCCTCACGCCGTCGTAGGCGGTTGCTACGGCCTCTTGGTAGGTGGCCGGGGCCTCTGCCGCCTCCGCCTCTGCCTCCGCAACATCGGCCCACCCCTGTTCGATTTCAGCGATAAGCGCGTTGTTTTCCGCCTCTGCCGCCTGTAGCTGTTCCAGCGCGTCCTTGTAGGCGTTGAGGTCGTCCCATTCGCCGCCCGTCCAAAAGTGATCCCAATCACTCATATTATCCATGCGCTCTTGTTCGAGCCGCACGTTTTCCGTGGCCTTTGCGATTTCCGCCTCAAGCTCCGCCTGCTTTTGCAATGCCTCGACGTAGCTTTCCCGTGCCTGCTGCTGTCTGGCCGCCTCTGCCTCCTGCTCGCAGGCATGTTTCATGGCCGCCACATAGTCGTCTGTACTGAGGGTGGCGTTGTCTACCAGTGCCGCCAGCTCTGGGTAGCTCTGGGCGAGCTGCTGGTTGACTGCTTCAAGCTGCTTTTCCTGCGCTGCGGTGAGGTTCGCCTGCGAGGACAAATCCTCGTATTTCTGGATTAGGGCCAGCGCCCCGACTTCCTGCGCCCGAATTTCTGTCATAGAGCTGTCGAATGCCTCGGAAACTTGCCCCACGCTCTCGCACAGCGCGTCCACCTCTGCGGTGAACTCCTCTACGGTCTGCCTGTTGGCCTCGAACGCCGCTGAAAGGTCGTCCACCTGATACTTGAGCCGCAGCGCCTCCTCCGAGGTTTCCCCGTACTTCTCGCAGGCCTCCTCATACTCTGCGTTGAGGTCTTGCAGCTCGTAATACTGCTGCCGGGTGACGGCGGTCATGCCCTCCGTCGCCCCCATATCCTCTTGGAAAGCGTCTACGAGGAAAAGAACTGCCGCCGTAACCGCTGCAATCGCTACTGCTATGGCCGTAATGGGCCAGATAGCTACAGATAGGGTGGTGCCGAATAGGGCCGTTGCTGCCGTTGCTATTGCTGTCCCTGCGGTGTAGAGCGCAAACCCAGCCACCACCACGCCAATTCCTACCCCGATAGCGGTAATGAACTTTGTGACGGCTGGGTGTTCGTTTAGGAATGTCCCTATTCCGTTTACCATTCCGGCCAGTCCACTTGAAATCCCGTCGAGGGAGGGCTGTATCGCGCTGGTAAAGGCAGTGCTGATGTTGTTGCTTGCCTGCGTCCACTTTTGGTCGAGGGTCTGCGCCGTGGCTGCTGTACTTGAGAGCGTTCCGCTGGCGACCTCAAGGGAGCCTGTCAGCGTGTCTACGCTGATCGCCCCGCTGCGGATGGCGTTCGCCATATCCACGCCTGCCCTGCTGCCGAACGTCTCCACCGCGAGGGCGGTCGCGTCTGCCGTGCTCTCCATGTTCGCGATCTCACTGATTACCGACTGTAGCGCCGTCCCTGCGTCCAGACCATCGTCCGAGAAGTTTTTGACGGCGGTACGCATAGCGGTGATGGCCGTCGTCCCGGTCATTCCGTATAGTTCGAGCTGTGCCAACAGGGAAATTGCATTATCCAGCGATAGCCCCATCTCTTGGAAAGAGGCCGCGCCTGTAATGAGGTTGCTGCTCAAGGTGTCTACGGAGATACCAGAGATTTGTCCAGCGTAGGCCAGCTTGTCGAGGACGCTCTCTACATTGCTGCCCTCCACACCCCACTTGTTCATAATCTTGGTGACGTTCTGCACCGAGCCAACGACGTTCGTTCCCGTGATGTTCGCATAGTCGAGGAACTTTCCCGTAACGTCGGTCAGCTCCTCCCCGGTAAGAGCCATGCGGGTGTTGATTTCTCCGATGGCTCCTGCCGTGTCGTCAAGGCTGCCAGATTTGCTTGCGGCGTATGCGTCCATCATGCTCTTTGTAAGCCCGTCCAGGGCCGCTCCGCTGGCCCCGGTCGCCTTTACTACGGTGCTTTCTGCCTCCGAGAATGCGTCCACCAGTTCATATACACCCTCTGCAATCTCTTTCAGCTTTGCGGTAATGCCTGCCGCCGCCAGCGCCGTCGCAACGCTCTCTACTGCGTTGACGCTCTTTTTACCGCCCTCCTCGGCCTCCTGCGCGGCTTGTTCGGTCGCCTTGGACAATTCCTCTGTCGCACTGCTGGCCTTGCTGTTGGCCTCTGAAAGGGCCTCCGCAGCGTGTCCGGCCCGCTCTGCCGCGCTTTCCAGCGTGTCGAGGTCTGTGGTGCCGGAGGCGATTACACTGTCGTATGCCTCCATTGCGGCTGCGGCCTCCTCCTGTGCCACAGAAAGATTGCTCATAGCCTCTGCTGCGTCAACACTTGCCTTTGCAAGGGCCGCCTTTGCCTCTGCCGAAACGTCCTCATTTTTTGCAAGCTCTGCCGCAGTAGTTGCCGCCTCGTCCATTGCCGCGCTCAAGTCGCTCTGGATTTCCGCCGTGGCCTCCATGCTCTTGGCAAGCTCGCTGGCCGCCCGCTCGCAGACCTCAAACATCTGCCCCTGTTCCTGTAGTGCGTCTGCCGTCTTGTAGCCCTGCTCAACAAGCTCCTCCGTAGTATAAAGGGCCTCCAACATTCCTTTGTCATAGTTGCCGACGGCCTCCGTCCAATGGTCTGTCTGCTGTGCTATGTCCGCAATCGAGGTTGCCACGCCGTCTACGCTCGACACAACCGAGGACGCGCTGCCCTCCATTCCGTCGAACGCCGCACTTGCTACGTCTCCGGCCCGCTCGAACTGCTCGACCATCGACATTCCGGCTTGCGCAATACTTTCTATTCTGTCGCTAATTTTATCCTCTGCGCTGAATTTCGCGGTTAAGTCCGGCATCTCTCCACCCCCTCTTGCCGTCGGTTAGATATGAAAAGGGCCTCGCAAAAGCTGCGAGGCCCAAACCTGTCGTATTCAGTTTTCCCACCCTCAAAGCTCAATCGTGCTGCGCTTTTGAGTGTGGGTCTGCTGGAAGTCCTTTACCACCTTTGAAGCGAAAGTGCCGCTTGCGGCTGTGTCGAGCGTAATGCTCTTGCTTTTCCCCTCGCTGGTGTATGAGATAACGAGCCGGGGACTGATGGCCGCGAGTGCGCCGACCGTTGCGCCTGCCGCTCCACCTAAGACATATTTCCCCGTGGCTGCGCCCGCCATTGCTTTTCGTGCGCTGCCCTCGCCTGTCACAAGGTCAATCGCCGTAACCTTTTCCCTCGCCACGGCGATCTCCTGCCCGCCCTTTTTGAATGTGATTTTGTCCGGGCCGTAGTACATCTCCACGGGGAGGTCTTTCGCAATGGGGAGGCCGCTGATGTGCTTGAGCGTTGCGCTCATGGTGGCTCCCAGCCTTTTCTCGATGGCAGTTGTCGCCCGCTTGTTTGCTTTGGCCTTTTTGTACCCGCGATAGCTGATGAACAAAAGCCCGCCGCAGAACACGGCAATAATTACGGCTGCAATAATTGCGTCTCCCATTTCTGCATTCCTCCTGCTTGTGGTTAGTGTAATGGCTTATGGCGTTATCTCAATGATGGGCTTTTCCCGCTCCGCTCTCTGCGCCCAGCACCTCGTCCCTTTGCCCCAATCGGCTAAAAACCCATGCAGGCCCGGCGGTAACGGTTCCTCACGCAGCTCCATGTACTCTCCCTCTGCGGCCTCCTCGCTCTTGTTTGGATAGCCTGCGGGGACATGGCCTGCGCGAGAGGGGAAAATGCTGCCTATGCTATAAAGCGCAAAAAATCGGGCCAGCGTCGTGTCCTCTCCGATGAATACCATGAGATAGTCCCGGCCTTTGGAAAATCCCGCTTTCTGCATGGCGGTGTATTCCTTGATAAATCCGGCCTCTTGCGCCGCTTGGAAACGCTTGTTTCCGGGCGCATGACGTATGAGTATCACGTCTTTCGGGTCTATCATCATGGCCTGTAAAACGTCGCTCACATACTCATACATCACGCAGCCCTCCGCTCGTCAGAGAACGATTTTCTTATACTTGTATTCCCAGAAATAGCCCCCGGCGCGTTTCTGCTTTCCCCGCAGGCAAGCGTTGATACAAGAGGCCGCTATTCCTGTCGCCCTTGCTGCTGCGCTCTGGCCGGGGTACTCCGCCACGACTTTCCCTGTCCGGGGGTCTATCTGTATGATGGGCGTTCTGCTGCCGTTCTTTGCCGCCGCTCTCGCTGTCCTGCTGCCGTAGTTGGTGTTCTCCTCTGCGGTGGCCCATTCGAGATTTTTGACCCGGTTGTTTTCCGGGTTTTCGTCCCGATGGTTCACCTGCGGCTTTCCCTCCGGGTTTGGGATAAAGGCAGTCGCTACAATCCTATGCAGGCGGTGTGACCGCCTTACCCCGTCTTTTCCGACAAGGGAAATCTGCATATACCCATGCTTCTTCTTTGTCGGTTCCACAATCCGTATGCGCCGCACCCTGCCGAGATTGCTGACCTCATAAAGGCCCTCGTACCCGACGACTGGCCGCCATTTTTCCTGCATTGCAGCCCCTCCAAATGCTTAAACTCTATTTTACCCCCCCCCCCCCCTGTTTGTCAACAGTTTTCGGGGTTTTGTCTCGAAAAGCGTCATTTCTGGTGGAAATCCTGCACTTATGACTTCGCCCGGAGCGTGTCGTGTCTCACGGGCCTTTCGTCCTCCTCAAGCTCCGACGCAATATAGAGGAGCTGTATCTCCCTCGGCATTTGGTAAAAGTCCTCCATGCGGAGGTCGTGCCTCTGCCATAGGACGTGCGCCCAATATCCGTCGGTGCCTTTGGAGGTTACGAGTTTTTTGCCGCCTCAAGCTCCTCGTCGTCGTTCACCGGGCTTGCGAGGCCGAGGGCCTGCATGACGATTTTGGAGACGTGCTGGTACTCGTCCGCCCGGAAAAAGACCTTGAGCGGCATATCCGTCACGTCCACGCACTTGAAATGCGCCATCAGCTCCGGGTCTTTGAGGTTCGGGAATTGCAGCGCCTCCACGATAAGGTGCCGGGACGCTCTGGCGCTGTCCTTTTCGGTTTTCCACACCACCTCGCCCATAGCGATAAGGGGGTTGCCCTTTTTGTCCGTCGCCATGCTCCGCTTGCGGTAGGCCTCATTGATCTTGTTGATCTCCTCCTGCGAAAGCACCTTGATCTCGAACGGGATAATTTCGCCGTTCTCGTCCCGAATGCTGTCCAGCCCCGGCGCGGTCACGACTTCCGGCTCCATGCTCCGCATGAAATACTTGAGGTTCTTCTTGTTGTCTGCCATGATATATACTCCCTTTCAAAAATTAAGTAACGGCCCCCTCCGCCCGGAGAGGGCCGCCCTGTCCTGCTGCTTACAGAATGTCTTTGGCGTTGAACGAGATCGCGTCCTCCACCACGTCGCCCCCGCTGTCGAGCATGGTGAGCGGCAAGTCCCCGGTGAGGACGCAGCCCACGCACGTCACAGTGTTGGAGCCGTACTGCTTGTAGAAGTCGCTGTTCTTGTCCTCCATAACCCCTTGGATAGTCATTTCCGGGGTTTCGTGGCTCTGCTGGTACTCCTTGATTTTCTCCTCAAGCCACTTGGAGGAGCGCCGCCGGGTGATGGTGCCAGTGATAGAGTAGCCCAGCCAACGGCTGCTGGGGGTCAGCTCTCCGAGCTGCCGCCCCGTCCAAACGTCCGGGGTCATTTTGATTTCGCACTTAATGCTGTCCGCAATCTCTACCCCGTCCAGATAGACGTGGCCCTCGCGGAGCGAAATCGGCGCGTGATTGTATTCCATTGCTCAGTCCTCCTCCCTTATCTCGTAGTGATGGTAAAGTACAGCTTTTCGGCGCTGTCCACGGCCTGCAAGCCTACGTTGAAGTAGGTTTCGTCGTCTACGCTGCTCTCCCGGTCTACGAGGAAATCCTCATCATAGGACACGTTCGTAATGGCCTCCGCGTCCTCGAACTGGCGGAGAATGGTCTTGCCAATCCCCTCCATGATGTCCCAGCCCCTCGCGTTGTTGTTGAACTTGTTGGGCGGGAAGTTGAGCTGCACGGCCTCTTGGAACGTGTCGTACACCCGGATAACCCGGTTTTTGCGGTAGCTCTTGTCTTTCTTGTCTGCGAACGTGGTGAGGCTGTTGATGTCGTACTCCACGACGATCTCCCTGTCCTCGTTGACGGAGAAGAAAAACTCGCCCGCATTGATGGCCGCGATAGCCTCCTCGTTGCTCTTGGGGTCTACGACGGCGGTGGCCCCGGCGTACTGCTTGTAGGTGAGGCTTTCGGTGTTGGTGGCCCCGGCTGTCGCTCCGGCTACCCAAGCGCAAACCTCCGCATGAGAGAGGTTGTCGCCGTCGAGGGAGACGCTGTTGGTGACATTGATAACCCCCTCGTAGTCCATGCCGCCTGCGTCCGGCATGACGACCTGTACCCCTTTGCCCATGCTGTCGCGCATATACCTGATTTTGGTGAGCGCCGCCTGCTTGACGTTCTGGGCCTCCTCCCCGTTGAACGGGAAACAGACCGTATGGAACTTCACCTTTTCCCATGCGTCGATGAAGTCCGTAATGTCCGTGTTGGTGGCCTCCTCGTCCTCGCCACCTGTGAGGTTCGTCCCGGCGGCCTCTCCGAGCTTGCCTGCGCCGCTGAACGTGATGTAGGGGTTGCCCTGTGCAATCAGCTCCTCCACCGTGTTCAGCCCCTCGTACTCTGTGACCTTTCCGCCGTCGAGGTGGATAAGCACATCATAGCCGCCCAGCGGGTTCGCGTCCAGCGTGACGGTAAAGGCGTTGCCCCGGCTGCCGCCGTGCTTTGCTGCGGCGGTGAGGGTGTTGGTGGTAGCCCCCGCCTCCTCGCTCTCCGCCGGGACGCTCATGGTGATCTCCGCCTGCGCCTTTTTGCCCTCCGTGAGGATATAGACGTAGACGGTGGTGGCCCGCTTGAAAGCCTCCCGGATAAGCAACATCTGGCGGTTGGGGTCGCTGTCGTAAATGCTGTACCCCAGCGTGGCCGCCTCCGCGTCCGGGCTGGCGTTCGTCAGCCGGATAAACTGCTTTGCCGGGCCATAGGCCGCTTTGGGTAACGGGACAATGACCGTGCCTCGCGTCCCTGCGCTGAGAATGTCGGTTTCCCTGCCGCTCTCGAAGTTGATATACGTCCCCGGTCGTACCTTGCCGACCAGCTTGTCAAATCTTCCTCCGGCCATCTTACTTCACCCCTTTCTTTTTCCATGCCTCGATGTGCGCCCGCATTTCCTCGACGGTATACTTCTCCGTCAGGCCGTAGGTCGCTCCATCAAAGGTGCTGGTAGAAACGCCGAAAAGCCTCCGGCAGTTCAGCCGCAGCTTTTCCAGCGTGAATTTCGGCGCAGCTCCGGCTTTGGCCGGGGCCTCTGCGCCTTTGGTCTTGCTCGTCATATCGTGTCCTCCTTTACTCCGGCTGCCCGCCGGGTTCCTGTGTGGGGATTGCGTACTGTTCCAGCGCCTCCGCGTATGTGTCCGAGATCGTCTTACCCGACTTCATAAACACGTCGAGGCTGAACGCCTGCGCCCTGTCTACGGCCTCTGTGGTGTCGTTGTACGGCCTCCGGCTCCGCCAGCTCATGGTAAGCTGCGCGGCCCCGTCGTCCAGCACTTTCAGCTTTGGGTCATTCACCCGCACCCATTCGCCCTCGATTTCGCTGCCGTCCTGTGCTATGAGCGGTATGAGGTTCCGCCCCGCCCGTATCGCCTGCAAGACTGCGCTCCCGGCGGAGTACGCGCCCTGCCCCGTCCTGTGGAATAGCTTGATATACCATACAAAGTCCGTCCAGTAGGTGAGGAATGTCTCGCCCCCTGTGTCCAGCTCTGGCGTAGGGAAGTAGGCCGCTGGAATGGAAAAGTGCCGGGGGACGTTCCAGTAGTACGGGGACGGCCCTCCGGCGCGGTCGAGAACGTATTTGATTATGCTCGCCATCTCCTGCTCAAGCAATTTCCCACCCCCTTATCCGCCAAAGTATTTGTCAATCCATTCTTGGAGCTTTGCCTCTGCGCTTGCTTGGAAAATCTTCTCGAAAATGCGCAGTGCGCTCTCGAAGTAGTGCTTGCCCTCCACCCAATGCTGTTTCAGCAGCATTCCGGTTTCGGCTCCGGGGTCATAAATAAAGCGGTCGCCCTCCCAATACCCCGGCACCCAGCGCCGCGCTACCCCTTTGGTGTTCGTCCAATGTCCGTCGTTCACATACCCCGCGTAGCTCAAGTTTGTCCCCACTTCCAGCGTGAGGCCCCCGTCGGTCAGCTCCCATACGTTCGCGTCGTTCCCTTTCTCAAAGCTGGCGAGTAAAAGCCTGCTGTCCAGCACTTTCCGCCGCACGATTTCGTCTTGGACTACTCTCAAGAAGTCAAAACCTACTGCCTCAAGATACAGCTCCATTTCCTGACGAAAATCGCCTTTCGCGGCCCTTTCCAGCCTCTCGAAAAACTCCCGGTACTCCGCCATGTCAAACTCCACCGTAGCCATTACAGGTGCCGCTCCTCTCCGATTTTCTTGATGTAGACGAAAAGGTGGTGGCCCCGCACGTTGACGGGCTGCTCCGCCGTGTATTCCAGCTTTGTCCCGCAGTCTACGATTTTGTCATTCAGCCGCACGTCTGTCCCGATAGGGAGGGTGAGTTTGATTTTCGCGTCCATGAGGTTCGCCGGGGCCGTCTGCGTGACAGTGACGCTGGCCGACTTCACTCCGAAATGGCAGCTCTGCCCGCCGATGTCCGGCTCCTCTGGGTAGCTGAAAGTAGGGGAGGCGGGGAGGCCGTAGCCGGGGCTGGCCGCGCTCTCCTGCGCGTGGTAGATGTCGCAGGTATGGTTGAGTAGCCTCTCTAAGCTCATGCCTCCACCCCCTATAGCTTTCTCATTCGCAGTGTAACCCCCTTGCGGGGTTCCGCGATAACATAGTCGTCCAGCAGCGCCGCGAGGTCTAACCCGTCAATGCTGATTTGGCTGGCCTCTGCGGTGTAGCTGTAGTCGTCGAACGTCTCCGACTTGACCTCCCGCGCTGCGATAGCGGCGTTGTGGCCGTAGGCCTCCGCCAGTATCAAAACCGCCGTTTTCACCACCTGCGGCAGCTCCTCCGCGTCCTTGAAAGAGTTGTGCGTGTATGTGATAACATACTGCTCCGCCCTCGCAATGTCCACTATGAGCCGCGTGTCGCTGCGCTGCTGCACCGCTGGCAGCTCCGAGTATTCCCGGACTTCCTCTGGCGTTACCCACGGTCTATCCGCCATACCGCACCTCCCCGGTTAGTCCTCCTCGCCGTAGTCAGCCTCGCCCTCGGAGCTGTTGTCGCTCTCGCTGGTGCCAGTGCTGGCCCCGGCTCCGCCGTCCCCAGCGTCGCCCTCTGCGTCCACCTCGACCTCCTCGCCAGCGATAGCCTCAACGAGCTGCGCCTTTTTGAGGCCCTTTGTCTCAATGCCCATGTCCTCTGCGAGGCGCTTGAGGTCGTCCACTTTCATCTCCTCAAGCTGCCCCCGGTCGAGGTTGCCCGTGAGTGTCTGGCCGCCGCCTGCGCTTTCCTCTCCGCCGTCCATGAGCCGGAAATAGCCGGAGGCTACCGCCACGTCAGCGGTAGCCTTGTCCTCCACGAACACGTCCGGCTCTTTCCGGGTGGCGCTTACCACGCCGCAGTAGGAGAGGCCCTTGCAAAGTCTGATGTGATACATAGTCGCTCCTCCTTACTTGAGGCCCTTGATGATGGCCGTCGCGTCCAGCTCCTCGACGATGGGGTCATAGTCCAGATGGGTGACGTAGAAACGCTTATCCATCATAATGGCCTTTTCGCCCTCGGTGGTCTTGCGGATTTTCACGGAGTAGGTGTTGACGACAATGAGGTTTTTGGGGTCGGTCAGCAGGATAGTCCCGTCGTCGAGGGCGGGGCATTCCACCGTGGGAATACGGGCGGGGGAGTTGTAAATGCTCTCCGGCACCGCGCCGCCCTTGCCAATCACCTGATTGAGCAAAAACAGCTCCCACTCCTGCGCCCGGTGCGGGGACATCAGCCAGCGGAGCTTGCCGTTGTTGTACTTGTTGGGGAGCTGGGCCAGCGTCTTGTAGAAAAGGTCGAGGCTCATTCCCGTGGCGCTGCTCGCGTCGTAGACGTGACCGCCGTTGGAAATTTGCTTAATCCAGCCGTCATTGATCTTCAAGAAATCATAGTCTGGGTCGGTGCTTTCGGTGGCCTCGTCGCCGTTGAGGTACAAATCCTCAAGGTCGATGCCGAGCTGGGTCGTCATAAGGTTGGTTACGATAGTCTCGAAGTTCTGGCCCTCGATGTTCTCCCGCAACGTCTCCTCGGTGATCTCCCAGGGCAGCCGGACGGCGGTGGTGGCGTACTCAATCTGGCTGGTTTCCACGCCTGCGCGGTAGCCGTCGTCGGTGTTCTCCGTCTTTTTGCGGACAATGCGGCGAGCAATGCCAATCTTATCGACCTCGCCCGTCTTTGCGGTACGCATTTCGTGCCGCACGAGGCCGCCGAGGGTGGTGGCCTCAAAGGTCTGCTGAATGAATTTCTTCGCCTGCTCCGGGTTCAGCAGCCCAGAGGCAAGGGAGGTCGTTTCGATGGTGGCCGCCTTGCGGATAATGTCCTGATTGTTAGGCATAGTCTCTTTCCTCCTCGTAAATTAAAGAATACCGTGCAGGTAATGCTCCTCGCCCGCAGATTTCTCCACGGTGCCGCCGAGGTTGCTGGGCAGGCCCCGGCTTTTCAGCACCGGGTCAACCGCCTTTGCCACGGCTGCGGTAATCATCTCCTGCACCCGCTCTGCGGTGACGTGTTCCTCCTGCGGGGTGAGCGCCTTGGCAATGGCCTCTCCGACCATCTTCTCGACGGCCTCCGGCGTGATTTCGGCGGGGGCGGGATTCTCCTTACCCCCAGCCTTTTCCACCGCTCCTGCGCCACTCTGGGCCGCCTGCGGGGGTTCCTGCTGGCCTGTGGTCTGCTGTGCGCTGCCGCCCATTGCCTTTTCGATGGCAGAGGCGACGATCTGCTCTACGTCCTGTTTCGTCACTTCTTTGTCCTCCTTATCCTTGTCTTTGTCGGTTTCGGGTTCGCCCTCCCCGCCGCCGCCCTCCGGCTCCTCGGACTTCTTTTTCTTGTCCGGGTCGTCGTCCTCCGGCTCCGGGTCGTCGAACTCCTTGACAAACGCTCCCAAACTCTCGTAGATATTCAAGAGCGTTTCCTTGTTCTTGCCGCTCATTTTCTTTCCGGCCTTTGCGATCTGCTCCGGCTGGTCGGTGTGAATGGCTTTGGTGATACTCTCCTTGCCCGTGAGAATGTCGGTGATGATGGCGTTGAAGTCCTCAAGGCACTCGCGCACCTTGCCCTCGTCCGCCTCATACTGCCAGCAGCCCGTGTACGGGTCGTAGTGCTGTAGGGTGTCTTGGAGGGAATAGAACGCCTCCCAGAAAAGGTTGCCTTTGCTGCGCTCCGCAAAAAGTTCCGCTACGGCTCCTTTCTCCACCACATTCAGCCCCAGCGCCGCCGCCAACTGTTTCAGCAGCCCCTTTTTCTCACTGGTTTCCTGCTTGCTTACGCTCTCCAACTGCACGTCCTCCTCGCTGTAGTTTCCGAGGCCGCCCATACTAAAGCCCGTGATCTCGCCCTTTTCAATTCCAGCCCACACGCTTTCGTCTGTGACCTCCATCGTCATAAGCCACGTTCCCTTGCGGACTGCCTCTCCGTCGATGTCGAAATCGGCTTTGGCAATCCACGTTTCCACAACCGTCGCCCCGTCCAGCGGCTCAAAGCTGTGTTGCAGGTCTACTTGGTCGCCGTTCTTGGCGTACCAGTAGGCCGCCTTTGTAATCTCCTCCTCCGTCATAAAATTGCCGTGGCTGTCCTCCTCCATCGGCTCATAGACAATCCCGGTGACGTAGTGGCTGTCTGCGTCCGCCTTGATAATCCTGCCGTAGGTGGTGAACGTCGCTTTGCCGCCGTCCTCTTTCTTTATGAGGAACTGCCGCTTGTTTGCGGCCTTATCGACGAGTGAGACGAATTGGATTTTCGCGTCCGTGATTTCGTATGCTTTCCTCAAACTCCTGCTCATGGCCTTTCACCTCCTTTCGGTGGCTCTTGGGAAATATAAAAAGCAGCGTCGCCGCTGCTCTTTACCGTGTCCTGTTTCCGTGTCGCCACGAAAACGCCTCTGAACGGCCCGAAATGGCCGTTATTTGTCTGGGGGTGTAATTTCTCTACCCGTGTCCTCTGCGGCGCTCCTGCGCCACGAAGGGAGGCAGAGCGGCTATTCCTCGTCAATCCCCGCTTTCGCCTTGTTCTGTGCGTCCAGCTCTTTCTCCCATTCGTCGTCCATAGCGTCGATTGCCTCCTGCTGTAGCCGCTGGCGCTCCTCCAACGGGAGGCCGAGGGTTTCCTCGCTGACGACGGGCTGGGAAATGCAGTGGCAGTTTATGCTTTCCTCCGGGGGGAGGAGCGGGTCGCGGGGGTACATCGGTTCATAGGTGCCGCCGTCCGCGCCGATAAGCTCATACGGCTCCTCAACCGGGACGCGCTGGCCGTCCATATCCACATGATTTTGGCGCGGCTCGTTCCTGTATTCCCCCGTGTGTTTCCACATCTTCTCGCTGACCGCCGGAGACTGCATATATGCCTCCTGCTGCGCGACGCTGTGCGCCCGTAAAACCTCTGTGACGGCGACGCGCCGGGCCTTATAGTATTCGTCCCGTATGCCACTGTCCAGAATGGCGCGGGTGAACTCTGTAATGCCACTGCCCTCTGCAAGGCCCTTTTCGAGTATGCGCTCAATTTCCTTGTGGCTGTTGAGTTGCATGATCTCTCCGAGGTCTTTGCTCCAACTCTTTACCCATGCCAGCGTCCGCTTTGATACCTGCGTCAGCTTGAGGCCCCGGTCTGTCTGGGCGATATAGTAGCCGATATACTCCGGGAGAAATTCGCCCAGCCTCTCCGTGAAAACCGTGGCGAGCTTGCTCTTAGCTGCGTCATTCAGTTTCACCCCCGGCCAGATGTCCGCCGCAAAGGTTTCGAGGTCAACGGCCTTTTCCGCCTCCGCGAGGATATAGTCTGTCTCCTCCAACAGGGCCTCCGCCACACTGTCCTCGATGTCCTGCGCGTATTTGAGCGTCTTTTTGGGCTTGATGTAGCCCTCCGCGCCCAGCGCGTCCGCGAGGCCGTCGTCTGCCTTTTGGATATATGCGTCGATGGCCTTAATAAGGGGGCCGCACTCCATGCACATCGTCAGCCCCCCTTTTCCATCTTCATCAGCAGCCGCTTTACCTCTTTCATCACAGCTACCACCGCGTCGTCGTGGCTGCTGGCAGCCTTTTCTATCTGCTGTTGCAGGCCCATCGTGAGCTGGCCGATGTCAAAGCCCTGCGCGGCTCCGCCGCCCTGCGATTTGCTGTAGGATAGGGGAGTGTCGCCCCATTCCTCTGGGTAGTCCTCCGCCTGCTCCCCGAACGCCTCATAGATGATACGCTTGGCAAAATTCGGGGTCACACCTCCGGCGTTGTTCGCTACTGTAAGCAGCTTGTAGAGGTCGTCCGGGTTCGTGATGTCCGGCTCAAGGAAATAAGCCTCGACGTGCTGGAATTGGTAGCCGTTCAGCAGGCGGTTGTTGATGGCCCATGCGAGGCTCCGGCGCTCCGGCTGGAATACCTGCTCCTCTGTGACTTCCTGCGCGGTCTGCGCCGTCGCCCGGTTAAAGTCGGTAGTATAGGCCACATAAAGGTCTGGGAGCTGGAAAGCCGACTGCACTTTCCGGCGGTTGTTGTCGAGGTAGCCTTGGAAAAGCTCGTCCTTTTGGAGTACGCTGGCGAGGTCTTTGACGGTGATTTTCGGCTTTTCCTGTTGGTCGAAGTCCGTCCGCCCGTCGCTCGCCTCTGTCTCCAAGAGGAGAAAAGCGTGTTGTCCGGCCTCTCCCTTGATGTCGTTGATATACTGCTGTAGCTTTTCAAAGCTCTCGTCGGTGAGGGTGCCGCCCTCAATCATAATCATCAACGGCGTATGCCTGCCGTTGGTGAAATAGTTGTTGTTGAGGGTTTCGGCCCTCCGGCTGCCGTCTACGCCGAGTATCTGGCCTATCCAGCGTACCTCCCCGTATGGCTCCGTCCCGATGGTGAACTCCATAATTTCGTTCGCTTGATATTCGAGGTCGAGACTTTCGCCCTCCTTGAGGTATTCGCCGTCCCGCCTGTCCATAATGCGCGGGTCGCCAAACTCCTTGAAAAAGACGGTCTTGCCGCCGATGTCCTGCCTGTACTTGCAGTAGCGTTTCTTGCGCTCTGTCTGCTGGCCGTGATGGTAGTATACCGTGGAGATATACGGGTCGAGCGGGCGGGTCTTGAGTATCGTGGGCGTTTCCTTGACGAACTCGATCTGCACCACCTCTCCGGCCACATTGCGAATGACCTCAAGGTAGGCAATGCCGTAAGTCTCCCGCGCCTCAATGATGTCCTCAAATACCTCTTTGGTGTCCTGCTCGATGTTCAGCAGCTCAATGATCTCCTGCGCCCGGCTGAACTCCGCCGCCATCTCCGGCGTTTCCTCCGCGTCCTCGATATACCGTATGCCTATCCCAAACCCCGCGATATTGTTCTTGTAGGCCCTGATACATTGGGGGAGAATGGTGCTGTGCTTTACCAGATTGCGCAGGCCCCGCAGGTCGCTTGGCGGTGAAATCCAGTCCGCCGCCGCGTAGACCTCCTGCTCTGTAACCTGCTGGGAGGTGTCCGCTTTCTCGACGGGGGCCTGCTGCCATTTGATAATCCGCGCCCGTATCCCTCTTTTGGAATTAGCCACTCTTTTTCACCCCTCTCTTTTTCGGTGGCTTGACTGGCAAGCAAAGCAGCAGCACACAGTCCGCCTCGTCCGGGGAGGGCTGCCCTCTTTTCTTCACTGCGTCCTTGCTCTCAATCTTGATTTTGCTGGCCTCTGTCAGCCCGTACTTTCGCCCGGAAAGCTGGGCCACGAGGTCGTCGTCGTCCGGGAGTATCAGCTCCACGGGCTTTCTGTTGCCCTCCTCGTCGTAGGGCTGTAAAAGGTTCTTCACCACGGACATCATGTAGGTAGTGCTGTCGTGGTAGTATTTGTGTTTTATCCTCTGGCCGAACTTCACGGGGTATATCTCAAGCCACCAGAAACGCTCCGGGTCGCCTCGCTTGACCTGCCGGAGGCGGTCTACTACGCCGCCGCCCACGCCGCCGTCGTCCACCTTGACGGGAATGGGGGTCGTGAGCTTGTACCTCTGCGCCAGCTCCTCCCCAAGCAGGATAATGTCGTCCGCCGTTTTCATGGTGTCCTGTCCCTGCCGCTTGCGGTAGAACGTGACTTTTTCGTCCACCTTGTAGCCTATCACCGTCTTGTCGTCTCCAAATCGGGCCACGTCGCACCCGATATGCACCATAAGCGGGTTTTTCCGGGGAGAAAACTCTGTCATAATGGAGTTTTCGACGAGCGAAAGAGGTATAAAAATATCGTCCTCTTGGAGCGGGAACTCCCCGGCGACACGCACTCGGAACACGTCGCTGTCCTCCCCGTACATTCGGGCGATAGTGTCTACGAAGTCCTGCGATACCCGGCTGCTGTTCCTGCCGTCGATGTGGAACGTCGAGTAGCTGGCCCTGTTTTTGTTATGGCTGTCGTAGAAAAAGCCGGAAAGCTGCGTCGGGTTCCCGCACATCAGGAGCCGCGCCCCCGGCGTAGAGAGCGAGCCGAGTACAGGCTCGAATATGTTGTCCTCTACGCCGCTGGCCTCGTCGATGATGTATAGGACGTGTTCTGCGTGAAAGCCCTGTAGCGCGTCCGGCTTGCTGGCCGTCCGCGCTACTGCAAACCACTCCTCTGGGTAGCCCCGCATATAGACCTTTTCCTTTGTCCAGATAAGCTCATTCGAGAGGGCCGAGTTGTGCCTTATCCACTTGCTGACCTCCGCCCATAGAATGTCAAATAGCTGGTGCTGCGTCGGGGCCGTGCAGGGTATCTTGGGGAATGGGCGCGTCAGCATAAACCAGATAACCGCCCACGCCTCCACCGTGCTTTTCCCTACGCCGTGGCCGCTCCTCACGCTTGTCATGGTGTTTGCCTCCAAGCTACGGAGTATCTTTGCCTGCTCCGGGTCTGGCGTGGCCCCGATAACGTCCTGCACAAATTCGACGGGGTGGCTGTTGTAAAACAGAATAGCCCGCTCTAAATCACTCACCGCCGTCGCCCTCCCTCTTTTGGAATATGGATATGATCGCGTTCGCAAACTGGGCCGGGCCGCCGCCCGCGCCCTTTTCGGCCTCCTCCTCAAGCGTCCTGTTGAGCCGTTCGAGGTCGGTCGCCATCTTGATATACTCCTTGATGTCTTTGGGGGTCATGTCCTCGACTGACAGGCTCGATAGGGCCTCAAGAGCTTTCTTTTGGAGCTGCATGGCTATCCCGATATGGCGCTCTGTCATGGCTTTGCGGTCGGCCACAACCTTTTTCCGCGCCTCCCGCTCAAGGTCGTTTTCGTAGGCCCTGACGCGCTCCTGCCATCCTTTGTCCCGGCTCCAACGCTGAATAAGCGACGCACTCTTGCCCAACTTTTGCGCAACCGCTCTTGTACTCCGCTCCGCGCCCATGCTGAGATAGGTAGAAAAAGCCTCATACGCTTGTGCGCTCTCGCCCTTTTGACGCTCCCACGGCTTGTCAGTCTTTGGCATATCCTCCTCTCCTTTTTATCGTTCTCGCGGCTCCGCCCCAACAATCCAAAAGAGAGCATTGTCTGTGTTGAGGCCCTGCTCCAACAGGTATTTCATGGTCTTTGCCTCGTACTGTGGGTGGAGCTTTAGCCCTCCTATCCGCATTTTTTGCTGCTTTTCGTAGACAAAGCCCGGCGTATGGAATAGGTCGTGGTAGATGAACTCCCGGCCTGCGCCATATCGCTGGATAGTCGCCCGCACCTTTTCCCTGCGGTCGAACGCCGTGGATATGAGGTGAATGTTCTTCACTTTCTTCCCATATTTTTCCACACCGATAATCACGCCGCTGGCGGTTATCCCGCTCCCGCAGGTGATATAAAGGTCGTCGAGGTCGTCCGGGATATTCTGCACCTGTTCCGATACGGCACTCAAAAGCACCTCCCCGTAGTCGTCGAGGTTTATCCCGTACTGGACGAGGAACATTCCGCTCCGGGCCGCCAGCGCCTCCGCCTTTGCCTTGAGGACGTTGTGCCTGCCGCTTTTGGCTATCACTTCCACTCTGGCCCCGTAGCTCATGGCGAGCCGAGGCATAGCGCCTGTGGCGATTGCGTAGTCGCTGGCCCCCCCGTATGCCACAATGCAGGGGAGACGATAGTGCCGGGCTGCTGCTGCCGTTATCGGCCCCTGCGGGGAGTGGATAGAGCAGTAGGTGATTATCCCCGTGGTGTCTGGCCGTCTCCGCAGGGCCGCCTCCACCAGCAGCATACACTGGCGGAGTTTCCCGCCGTTCACTCCTCCGGCCCCGAACGGGGCGTAGAGGTCGTCCCTCTTAAATCGCATTCCGGCGATCTCCTGCACGGAGGTCAGGTCGTGGGCCGTCATTCCTCTACTCCGAAAAGGCGCTTGTAGTAGTCGGTCTTGCCTGCAAGCTCCTCCTGCATGAGGCCGTAGAAAGACTGGCCGTTGATTTTCTTATTGATGCCTGCCACCTGATTGAGGCTCTGGAAACAACCGCCCGTGCCTATCTGTTTCATCAGCTCCGTCGGCTCCGGGCTTTTGCCGTTTACCAGCATACAGAGGTTGTAGTCGTTCCCCTTAAAGCCCTCAAGCCCGTCTATCCCGCAGCACGTCATACTGTCGCCCATTGGCCGCAGGCGGTTCTCCCCGGCGTAGAATTTCAGCCCATGCCTGTGGCACTCCGCCCTGATGGCCTCGAAGTGTGGCCGCAGGACGCTCAAGGGGTAGCAATGGTCGCCGCCGATTTTCACCATGCCCTTTTTGCCCTTGTAGAATTTCATGCCCTCGACTACTACGCCGTAAACGCCTGCCGCCGCCAGCCGGGGGATATTCGCCATAACGTCTCTGAAAACCTCCGGCATATAGGGCTGTACCCGAACGATTACCCTCTGCGCTCTGGCCGCAAGGGTTTCCACCATTTTCAGCCGCTCCTCGTAGGGCGGCGTCCCCGGTTCGAGCGGGTCGTACTTACTGCATACCATGCTGATCTGCACGACGCAGTTGCACTTTTCCAGCAGGTCGAGGTATTCCGGGTCTACGACGAGCCTGCCCTTTGTGCTGACGACGAATGGGTAGCGCGTCTCCGCCAGCAGCTTTAAGCACTCGTAGCTGGCCCGGATATTCTTCTCGATGGGCTGGAACGGGTCGCTCATGCCGCCCCAGTGAATGGGGATATTCCAGTCGCACCACGCCGTCTCCCGGCCCCGCTTGCCCTCGATGAACGAGCGCAGGGCCTCGACGCTCTCGTCCCGCTGTATCTTGGCAATGTTCTGTTTCTTCTGGGCGAAACAGTATTTGCACCCGTGGCTGCACCCCTTGTAGGTGTCAAAGCGCACGGGGAGGTTGCAGAGAATGACCTGCGAGCCGCATTTGCACCCCATTTAGATTTCCCCCTTTACTTTCTGCATGATTACCTCGACAAGGGCCTCTTTGCCGTAGTCCTTGACGTAGGCTTTCAGCTCCTCTTGGTCTGCCTTGTCGAATTTGAGGCTGACGTTGAATAGCTCCTCGATGGCCCGCAGCTCCTCGTCCACGGTGTCGCCGTCGATAAGGCTGTCGATGTCGTTGGTGAGGCTGTCTATCTCCGCCTGCGTAAAGCCCGTGAGCGGCGCGTCGTCGCCCAGCTCCGCCAGCAGCAGGCCCAGCTTTTCCTCGTCCCAGCCGCCCTCGATTTTGTTGAGGGCCACGTTGAGCTGCCGCTCCTGCGTCTCGTCGAGGTCTACCACCGACACGTCCGCCTCTGCCTCCCCCTCGTTTTCGAGGACGGTGAGCCTCTGGTGGCCGCCGACTACCCTGTTGGTCTGCTTGTTCCAGACCACCGGGATAATCATGCCGTAGGTGAGAATGCTCCGGCGCAGGTTCTCGTACTCTGTGTCGCCGGGGATAAGGTCTATCCGGGGATTGTACGCGGCCCTGTCCATGTCCGCGATTTTCTTCCGCACAATCTCCACTCAAATAACCCCCTTTACCCGGTTGATGATCGCCGTCGCCAGCTCCGTCTTTGCGTTCTCTGTCTGCTGGATATACTGCTCCACCGTCTCCCGCGCTCCTGCCGGGAGGCTGAATGTCATGGTGAATGTGTCGCGCTCCTTGCCGTCGCTGTAGCCGGAGAAGTCCTCCTCCATCAGGTCTTTGATGTGGTCGTACTGCATGAGGAGGCTTTGCAGCTCCCAATCC
>Ga0137309_100385_pt1 | contig 33519 bp, 30 predicted proteins | sample NAcewiD2O_June_FD_97179 | JGI IMG/M metagenome (GOLD analysis project Ga0137309, IMG submission 97179) | Mouse cecal microbial communities from Vienna, Austria - N-Acetylneuraminic amended D2O_June | ecosystem: Host-associated > Mammals > Digestive system > Large intestine > Cecum | place... | reverse complement strand
TTCCCCTTCCCAGGAAAGAGCCAGCGTGCCTGCCTGATGAATATGAGGGCATTTTTGACGACATCTGCCTGCCGGAAAGGGAAGCCGTCCTGGCAGATTCCGCAGGCGGGGCTGTTTCTATTGGGCCGGGACTGTCCCCGGAGGAAGAGAAGGTTATGTCTGCCCTGCAGGGGCAGCTTCTCACAGCCGCCCAGCTTGGGGCGGACACCGGCATTCCCGCCGGGAGGCTTTTGGGCCTTTTGACGGAAATGGAGCTGGAAGGCTTGGTGGAGTCTGTCTCCGGGAAGCGCTACCGGCGGCTTAGGCGGTAAGCGGCTTTCAAGCTTTGCCGGGACAGCGGGGCCAGAATATATTTCTTGTAAAGAATTATAACAGGATGGAAATATTGTAATATGATATGGTTTGCAGGGAGGGCCTGCAAGAAAGGAAGATGGAAACATGTCGAAGCTGGTGATTGTGGAATCGCCTTCCAAGGCGAAAACCATACAGAAATATTTGGGGCCGGACTATGAGGTGATTGCCTCCATGGGCCATGTGCGGGACTTGCCCAAGGCAAGGCTCAGCGTGGACGTGAAGGACAGCTTCAAGCCCAAGTATAGCATTATCAAGGGCAAGGAAAAGCTGGTGAAAGAGCTGAAGGAAGCGGCCGCCAAGTGCGACGGCGTGCTGCTGGCAACTGACCCTGACCGGGAGGGGGAGGCCATCTCCTGGCACCTGGCCTATATCCTGGACTTGGACGAGGGCGCCCGGGACAGGGTGACCTTTAACGAGATTACAAAAACCGGCGTGGCAGAGGGCATGGCCCATCCCCGGGCCATTGACCTGGACTTGGTGAACGCCCAGCAGGCCAGGCGCATTTTAGACCGCCTGGTAGGCTACACCCTAAGCCCTTTCCTGGCAAAGACCATCCGGCCCAGGCTTTCGGCAGGGCGGGTGCAGTCGGTGGCGGTGCGGATGATTGTAGACCGGGAAGAGGAGATAAAAGCCTTTGTGCCGGAGGAATACTGGAGCATTGACGCAAAGCTCACCGCCCCGCCCAGCAAGGCGGTGTTTGCCGCCGCCTTTTACGGGGACGAAAACGGGGAGATTAAAATCGGCTCCCAGGAGGAGTCGGATAAGCTGTTCGCGGAACTGGAGAAGGAGGATTTCGTGGTAGGCCCGGTGAAGAAGGGCAAGCGGAACCGCCAGCCCGCGCCTCCCTTTATCACCTCCACCTTACAGCAGGAGGCTTCCCGGAAGCTGGGCTTCCAGGCCCGGCGCACCATGAAGGCCGCCCAGGAACTGTATGAAGGCGTGGACGTGGAAGGCCTGGGCACCATGGGCCTTATCACCTATATGCGTACCGACTCCCTGCGCATTTCCGAGGACGCCATCCGGGAGGCGGGGGAGTATATTGAAGGGCGCTGGGGCAAAAAGTACCTGCCTGCGAAGCCCCGGCATTTCAAGTCCCGGGCAAACGCCCAAGACGGCCATGAGGCCATCCGGCCTTCCACCATCTCCCTGACCCCGGAGCAGGCCAAGTCCTCCCTGACCTCTGACCAGTATAAGCTGTATAAGCTTATCTGGGAGCGGTTTATTGCCTGTCAGATGGCAAACTGTGTGCTGAACACCAGCCAGGCCACCATCCTGGCAGGAAAATATATTTTCAAGGCCTCGGGCTTTAACGTCCACTTTGACGGCTTCACCGCCTTATATGAGGAGAGCAAAGACGAGGAAGAAAAGGCGGGGAAGGATTTGCCCCCCTTAGAGGAAGGGCAGAAGCTGAAAATTAAAGATTTAAAGGGGAACCAGCACTTCACCCAGCCGCCCCCCCGGTATACGGAAGCTTCCCTGATTAAAACCCTGGAGGAAAACGGCATTGGCAGGCCCTCCACCTATGCGGCCACCATTTCCACCATCACCACCCGGGAGTATGTGGCCCGGGAGGGCAAGGCCTTCAAGCCTACGGAGCTGGGAGAGGTTATCACCAAGCTGATGAAAGAGCGCTTCCCCAAAATCGTCAACGTGCGCTTTACCGCCCAGGTGGAGGATGAACTGGACGCGGTGCAGCGGGGGGACGAAGCCTGGGTGCAGACCCTGCAGCGGTTTTACGATGACTTTGATAAAACCGTCCAAAAGGCCAAGAAGGAAATGGACGGGGTGAAAATCAAGCTGAAAGAGGACGAGACCGGGGAAGTCTGCGAAAAATGCGGCAAGCCCATGGTGATAAAATACGGGCGGTACGGGCGGTTTATGGCCTGCTCCGGATATCCCGAGTGCAAGAACGTGAAGAAAATCGTCAATGAGACAGGCGCTGCCTGCCCCAAGTGCGGCGGGAAGATTATAGAGCGCAAGTCTAAAAAAGGCCGGGTGTTCTATGGATGCAGCGAGTATCCCAAGTGCGACTTTGTTTCCTGGGATCCGCCCTCCAAGGAAAACTGCCCTGTGTGCGGCAAGGTGCTGCTGCAGAAAAAAACCAAGGATAAGCGGCTGTACTGTGTTACAGAGGGCTGTACCTTTGAGGGCAAGCTGCCTGCGGAAGAATAAAGGCTTTGCGTATGCAGCCCTGTCCCTGGCTTGCAGATGGGTTTTAGAAGTTGTACCAATAGGAGTGGTGCAAAGATTTCCGAGAAAATTTTGTGGGTTTCAAGGCGGAAACCGCAAGATATGCTGTCGCATGTCGAGGATTTCCAACACAGAAACCTGCAAAATTTGCCGGAAAGATTTGTGCTGTGGCCTATTGGTACGGCTTCTTAGGGTCACCCCCTTTTTCAAAAGGGGTTGTGGGGGTCTTAGGGGCAAAGCCCCTAAGCCGCCGGAAGCAGGAGGCATGAGACAGTCCGGGAAGGAGGCGCGCATGGAAGAAATCAAGGTGCTGGGGGCGGGCCTGGCAGGCTGCGAGGCCGCCTGGCAGATAGCCCAGCGGGGCGGGAAGGTTGTCCTGTATGAGATGAAGCCGGAGAAGTTTTCTCCGGCCCACCAAAGCCCGGGGTTTGCGGAGCTTATCTGCTCCAACTCCTTAAAGGCCGCAAGGCTGGACAGCGCCGCGGGGCTTCTGAAGGAGGAAATGCGGCGGCTGGGTTCCCTGCTGGTGGATTGCGCGGAAAAGTGCCGGGTGCCTGCCGGAGGGGCTTTGGCCGTGGACAGGGGGATGTTTTCCCGGCTGGCTACAGAAGCCATAGAAGGGCACCCCAACATTACAGTGCGGCGGGAAGAAGTGCCCGCCATACCGGAAGGGCCTGTGGTGACGGCAACCGGGCCTTTAACCTCCGGCGCCCTTGCGGGGGAGATTGAAAAACTGTGCGGCGGCGCCCTCAGCTTTTTTGACGCTGCCGCGCCTATTGTGGCAGCGGAAAGCCTTGACATGGGCAAGTGCTTTGCAGCCTCCCGGTATGACAAAGGGGAGGGGGATTATCTTAACTGCCCCATGAACAAAGAGGAATATGAGCGCTTTGTGGAGGCTTTGCTGGGGGCGGAGCGCGCCCCGGTACACAGCTTTGACGCAAGGGATCCCAAGGTGTATGAGGGCTGTATGCCTGTGGAGGTGCTGGCAGGCCGGGGCCGGGACGCTTTGCGCTTTGGCCCCATGAAGCCGGTGGGCCTGCGGGATCCCCGCACCGGGCACAGGCCCTGGGCGGTGGTGCAGCTCCGCACAGAAAACCGGGAGAACAGCCTGTATAACCTGGTGGGCTTCCAGACCAATTTGAAATTTGGAGAGCAGAAGCGGGTTTTTGGTATGATTCCCGGCCTGGAGCAGGCGGAATTTGCCCGCTTCGGGGTGATGCACCGCAACACCTTCCTCCATTCCCCCGGGCTTTTGGCGGCGGATTTTTCTATGCTGGAAAGGCCGGAACTGTTTTTTGCCGGGCAGATAACCGGGGTGGAAGGATATATGGAGTCTGCCGCGTCGGGAATTCTGGCGGGGATAAACATCCTGCGGCGGCTGCGGGGGCAGGAACCCCTGGTGCTGCCGGAAACCACCATGATGGGGGCCTTGAGCCGGTATATTTCCGGATATGAGGGGAAAGACTTCCAGCCCATGGGGGCAAATTTCGGGGTGCTGCCGCCCCTTTCGGAAAAAATCCGGGACAAGCGCCAGCGGTATATGGCCCTGGCAGAACGGGCGCTGGCTTCTGTGGATTGGGAAAGCGCCAGGGCTTAGGGCTTGTTTGAAAATAGAGGAAGTGCCGGAATTTTTGTTCCAAAGGGAGCGGTTTCAAGGCGAAGAACCGCAAACGCATACATGCGTTTAGAAAGGCTGAACATTCCGTTTATGGAATGTTTTCGCCTTTCGAGGATTTCCAACACAGAGAAACGCCCGTTTGGGGCAAAAAGACGGTGTTTATGATTTTTCAAACAAGCCCTAATGGAAAGCAGGGCGGAATTTTATTGTTTTTCAGGGCAAAGGAGGCTGGGTCATGAAAATTGTTGTAGACGGATTCGGCGGGGACAACGCTCCCGGGGAAATCCTGCTGGGCTGTGCGCAGGCCATGGAGGAACTGGGAGTAGACATCCTGCTTGCCGGGGACAAGGACAGGCTGGAGGCCGCAGGGAAAGAGTTGTGCATAGGGGACAAGCTTGCCAAAATGGAAATCCTGCCTGCCGGGCAGATGCTTTCCATGGAGGACGAGCCTACCAGCGTGATAAAGGATAAGGCCGACAGCTCCATGGCCGTGGGCCTGCGGGCCTTGGCAGAGGGCAGGGGCGACGCTTTTGCCAGCGCTGGGAACAGCGGCGCCCTGGTGGTGGGAGCCACCACCCTGGTGAAGCGGATACATGGTGTAAAGCGGGTTACCTTTGCACCCATTCTGCCCAAGGCCGGAGGCTTCTTTATGCTCACCGACGGCGGCGCCAACGTGGACTGCCGCCCGGAAATGCTGGTGCAGTTTGGGCTGATGGGTTCTGTCTACATGGAAAAGGTGATGGGGATACGCAACCCCCGGGTGGGGCTGTGCAATGTAGGCAATGAAGCCCACAAGGGAGATGATCTGCGCAAGCAGGCCCACGCGCTTTTTCAGGAGTGTAAAGGCATTAACTTTATTGGAAACGTGGAGGGCCGGGAGCTGCCTTATGACGGCTGCGATGTAGCGGTTACAGACGGCTTTACAGGCAACATGATGCTGAAGCTTTATGAAGGCGTGGCCCTGGCCTTGATGGATCAGATAAAAGGGGTGCTGACCAGCGGCCTGAAGAACAAGCTGGCGGCGGCAATGGTGTATAGCGACATGAAAAAGCTGAAGAAGCACATGGATTATAACGAATATGGCGGCGCGCCTATTATGGGGGCGAAAAAGCCTGTGTTTAAAATCCATGGCAGCGCCAAGGCCGCCACAGTGAAAAACGCTTTGCGGCTGACCCGGGACTACACCCGGTCTGGCATCATTGCGGACATTGCCGAAGCGGTTGGGAAGAAGCAGGAATAATGTAAAGCACTTTAGCTTTACTGATTTTGAGAAAGGGACGTGGCTCCATGAGATCTCTGGAAGAATACGAAAAGCTGATTGGGTACAGGTTCCGGGACAGGAAGCTGCTGGAAACCGCCCTGACCCACTCCTCCTATGCCAACGAGCACAAGTGCAAAAGCTATGAGCGGCTGGAATTTTTGGGGGATTCAGTGCTGGGCTTTGTGACGGCGGAATACCTTTACGGCCATTTTCCCAGCCTGCCCGAGGGCCAGCTCACCAAAAACCGGGCGGCGCTGGTGTGCGAGCGCTCCCTGTGCGGGTTCTCCCGGGCGCTGGAGGCGGGAAGCTTTTTGCGGCTGAGCCATGGAGAGCGCCACTCTGGCGGGCAGGACAGGCCCAGCATTCTGGCAGACGTGTTCGAGTCCACCATTGCTGCCATCTATCTGGACAGCGGCGACCTGGAGCGGGCCAAGTCTTTCATTTTGCGGTTCATCATCCCTGCCGCCAAGGCCCAGAACGCAAAGCCCTTTAAGGATTACAAGACCACCTTGCAGGAGATTATCCAGCAAAATCCAGAGGAAAAGCTGGAATACCGGGTGACCGGGGAAAGCGGGCCAGATCATGACAAGCACTTTACGGTGGAGGTGCGCCTGAACAGCAACGTAATCGGCAAGGGGGGCGGGCGCAGCAAGAAGGAAGCAGAGCAGCAGGCTGCCCGGGAAGCATTGGAGCTGATGGGCTATTGAGCAGGGGAAAGCACTTTAATGTGGCGATTTTCGTGCCCCACGTGGGATGCCCCCGCCAGTGCAGTTTTTGCAACCAGCATACCATTACAGGGGATGCAGGCCAGCCTGCGCCGGAGGATGTAAAGGAAGCTGCCTATACAGCATTTCGCTCTTTGGGAGACAGAGTCAGTCAGGCAGAAATCGCCTTCTTTGGGGGCAGCTTTACGGCCATTGACAAGGGGTATATGGAAAGCCTTTTACAGGCGGCCCGGGAGTGCGTGAAGCTATATGGCTTTACAGGGATTCGCGTCTCCACCCGACCTGACGCTGTGGAAATGCCGGTGCTCCGCCTTTTGCAGGCATATGGAGTGACGGCTGTGGAACTGGGCGCCCAGTCTATGGATGACAGGGTGCTGGCCCTGAACAGCCGGGGCCACACTGCCGCCCAGACGGTGGAAGGAGCCAAGCGTGTAAAGGGAATGGGCTTTTCACTCGGCCTGCAAATGATGACAGGCCTTTACGGCGATACAGACCAAACGGCTTTGGAAACAGCCGACAAGCTAATTGCTTTACAGCCAGACACCATCCGGATTTACCCTACCGTCGTGCTGCCCGGCACAGGGCTGGAGGATTTGTACAGGCAGGGCGCCTACAGGCCCCAAACCCTGGAGGAGGCTGTGGCCCTCTGTGCCCGGCTGCTGCCAAGATTTGAGGAGGCAGGGGTGCGGGTTATCCGCATGGGGCTGCACGCAGAGCAGAAGGTGGAGGCCCAGGCCATAGCCGGGCCGTACCACCCGGCTTTCCGGCAGCTAGTGGAAAGCCGGATCTTTTTGCAGCGGGTGGAGCGGGAACTGTCAAAGAGGGGGCCGGGGGCTTATGAAGTATCTGTAAAGCCCAATTGCTTGTCAACGGCGCAGGGCCAGCGGAAGGAAAACCTGGACAGGCTTTTGCAGGCAGGCTTCCGGGTGCGGCTCCTGCAGGACGAAGACGTGCCGGAAAAAGGTTTTGTTATAAAACAGGAACGGAATTTGTGAAAAAGGATGGAAACGGATGATTTTAAAGTCTTTGGAATTGCAGGGGTTCAAGACATTCCCCGACAAGACCACGCTGCAGTTTGAGCCGGGCATCACTTCTGTGGTGGGGCCTAACGGCAGCGGCAAGAGCAATATCAGCGACGCCATGCGGTGGGTGCTGGGGGAGCAGTCTGTGCGCACCCTGCGCTGCTCCAAAATGGAGGACGTGATTTTTGGCGGCACGCCGCAGCGCCGCGCCCAGGGCTTTGCGGAAGTCACCCTGACCATTGACAACAGCGACCGGGGCCTGCCCTTTGACAACGACACCGTAGCCATCACCCGGCGGTATTACCGCAGCGGGGAAAGCGAATACTTATTAAATAAAAGCACTGTGCGCCTGAAAGATGTCAACGAGCTTTTAATGGACACGGGCCTGGGCCGGGACGGCTATTCCATTATCGGCCAGGGCAAAATTGACAGCATTGTGGCGGCCCGTTCTGAGGACAGACGGGAGATTTTCGAGGAGGCCGCCGGCATTTCCCGTTACCGCTACCGCAAGGAGGAATCGGAGCGGCGGCTGCAAAAGGCGGAGGACAACCTGGTGCGCCTGCGGGATATCCTTGCGGAGCTGGAGAGCCGGGTGGAGCCGCTGCGCATCCAGGCGGAAAAGGCGGAACAGTTTATCGCCTTTGACGGGGAGAAAAAGGGGCTGGAAATCGGCATCTGGCTGGAAACCCTGGAGCGATCCGCCAAAGCCCTGCGGGAGCAGGAAGGCCGCATGGGCGAAGCCCGCGCCCAGCATCAGGAGCTGGAGGAAACGCTGGAAGCCCTGAGCGCCCGGGGGGAGGAAAACCTCCGGGAGACAAACCACTGCACCGGGCAGATGGATCAGCTTCGGGGAGAGGCCGGGGGACTGGAGGAGCAGGCTGTGCGGGCCGAGGGGGAAATTGGCCTTTTGGAAAATGACATTGCCCACAACAGCCAGGACATGGAACGGCTGGAGGGGGAGATTCTGGAGACACAACGCTCGTCAGAGGAAACCGGGCGGGAAATAGAGGAAAAGCAGCGGGAGGCCGGGGAAAAGGAGCGGCAGATCCAGGAAAGCCATGACAAGCTGTTGTCCTTTACAGAGCGCCTGGAAAAGCTGCGCCAGGGGGCGGACGAGGCCACCCGGAAGCTGGAACAGGCGGCGGTGGAGCTGGCCCAGGTGAACGCAGGCCTTTCCGAGGAGCGGATACGCCTAAGCTCCGCCCAGTCCTCCATGGCGGAAATCCGGCTGCGCCAGGGCGCTGTGGAGGACAGCGTGGGGCAGGCAAAAGAGCGGGAGCAGGCTGTGAAGGCTGAAAAAGAAGAACTGAACCAGATGCTGGAGGACACCCAAAAAAGCCTTGCCGCCCAGGAAAACAGCGTAAAGGGCTATGAAATGCGGCTGGAGTCCCGGCAAAAGCGCCTGCAGGCCGCAAGGGAGGAAATGGACAGGCTTACCCTGGACGCAAACGAACAGTTGCGCCGGGCGCGGCTTTTAGAGGATTTGGAGCGAAACCTGGAGGGCTTTGCCCAAAGCGTGAAAGCTGTGATGAAGGAAGCGGGCCGGGGGCTGCTTTCCGGGATATGCGGCCCGGTGACAAAGCTTTTAAATGTGCCCCGGGAATATGCCGTGGCCCTGGAAACCGCCCTGGGCGGCGCCATGCAGAACATTGTGGTGGAGACGGAAGGAGACGCAAAGCGCGCCATTTCCTTTTTAAAGCAGCGGGATTTGGGCCGGGCCACTTTCCTGCCTTTAACCACCATCAAAGGCAGGGTGGCGGACACAAGGGAAATGGAGCACATGCCAGGCTTTGTAGGGGTGGCCTCCCGGCTGTGCCGATGCGAGGAGAGGTTTTCCGGCGTGCGGGATTCCCTTTTAGGCCGGGTGGCTGTGGCGGAGGATTTGGACAGCGCCGTGGCCATTGCCAAGGCCACTGGCTACCGCATCCGGGTGGTGAGCCTGGACGGGCAGGTGGTGAACGCCGGCGGCTCCCTCACAGGAGGATCCCGGGGGAAAAACTCCGGGCTTTTAAGCCGCACGGCAGAGATTGGGCGCATTAAGGAAAAGGCCGGGGTTTTGCAGCAGCAGGCCCAGGCAGCGGCCCAGGCTCATAAAGAACGCCAGCAGGAGCTTTCCGCCTGCGAAGCCCATCTAAGCGCCGCCAGAGGGGAACAGCAGGCCCTGCAGGAGGAAAAAATCCGCATTGCCGCCGAGTGCGGCCGGGTGGAAAAAGAGCTTCTCGCCCTTTCCGCAGAGTTGGCGGGGCTGGAGCGGGAACAGAAGGATGCCGGGGGCCGTTTGGCAGAACTGGAGAAAACAGGGCTTGCCTGCCGGGAGAACATCCAAAAGCTGGAGGGGCAGGCAAAAGCCTGGGAGCAGGAAAGCCAGCGCCTTGCCGGAAGCCGGGAGGAGCAGAACGCCCGGTGCGGGGAGATTGCAGAAACCATACAGGCCCTGCGGTTAAGCGAGTTTTCCGCCCAGAAGGACAGGGAATCCCTGCTGGAGGCAGTGAGGCAGCTGCGGGCCAGGCAGGAAAATTCCGGGGAGCTGGCGGAAAAGCTCCGGGGGCAGATAGAGGAGCTGGCGGGAAAAAACAAAGCACTGGGCGGGCAGATAGAGGGGCAGAAAGCCCGCATTGAGGAACTGCGCGCCAAAGCCGCCGCCCGCCGGAAGGACATGGAGGAGACAGCCCGCCGCCGCACAGAGCTGGAGCAGGAGGCTGTCCGCCTGCGCATGGAGGAGCGGGAAACCACCACCGCCCGGGAAAATGTGGGCCGGGAACTGGCCCGCCTGCAGGAACGGGCTGACAACCTCCAAAAAGAATACGACGGCATTATTTCCCGGCTGTGGGAGGAGTATGAGCTGACCCGGCGGGAAGCAGAGGAAATCGGCATTAAAATTGAAGATCTGCAGGCGGCCCAGCGCCGGCTGCAAGAGCTGAAAAACAAGATTAAGGCCCTGGGCGCTGTGAATGTGGCGGCAGTGGTGGAATATCAGGAAGTGTCGGAGCGGTATGAATTTTTAAGCGCCCAGGTGGCGGACGTGGAGAAGTCGAAACAGGAGCTTTTGGATTTGATACTGGATTTAACCCAGCATATGCGCCAGCAGTTCACCGAGCGGTTTGCCCAGATAAACCAGAATTTCGGCGCCATCTTCCGGGAGCTTTTCGGCGGGGGCGCGGCAGAGCTATCTTTCACAGACGAGACAGACGTGCTTAAAAGCGGCATTGAGATTAAGGTGCAGCCCCCCGGGAAGATTGTCAGCCATATAGAGGCCCTGTCCGGCGGGGAAAAGGCCCTGGTGGCCATTTCCATTTACTTTGCCATTATGCGCGTGAACCCCCCGCCCTTCTGCGTGCTGGACGAGATAGAGGCCGCCCTGGACGATGTGAACGTGAGCCGCTATGCCCAATACCTGCGGCGCATGAGCGGGCGCTCCCAGTTTATCACCATCACCCACCGCCGGGGCACCATGGAAGGGTCGGACATGCTTTACGGCGTGACCATGCAGGATCAGGGCGTCTCCAAGCTTTTAGCCCTTAAAACCGAGGAGGCCGCCGAGTTCAGCGCGTAGCCTCCGGCGTGCAGGGGAACATTTTTTAAGAAAAAAGTTTCCCTGCACCCTTCAAAAACCTTTATGTTTGCCAGATTGCCGCATATGGGAGGGAAAACCTTTGGATATACGGATAAAACGAAAAAAACGGCTGATAAACATTCTGCTTTACAGTGTGGCTGTATTTTACATCCTGCTTCTCCTTTTAATTCTGTTCCGGCAGCGCCATGCTGTGCGGTCAGTTAATCTGATCCCCCTGCGGGGCATCACCGCGTTTTTGACAGGGAAAGATTTGGTCACCGGCAGCATGGAAAATGCCTGGTTTATAAGAGGGTTCGCGCTGAGCAACATATTGGGGAACATCGTCATTTTTGTGCCGCTGGGCGTGTATCTTACATTGTTTCATAAGGACAAGGCAGTGTGGAAAAATACCCTGTGGGTCGTTTTGGCAAGCGTGGCGGCGGAGGCTGCCCAGTTTGCTTTTAAAATGGGCATAGGGGATATTGACGATGTGATCCTGAACGGGCTGGGAGGCTTATTAGGCGTGCTGCTGTGCAGGGGCATATACCGGGTGTGCAAAAACGAGGATTTTAAGGCGCGCTGCGTGGTAGCCGTTATGGCGCCTTTGGTGGGCGTACTCAGTTTTGGGATTTTGCTCATTATGAACTATACATAACATAACAGAGGAAGGTGAAAGCATGGGATTTTTTGACAAGATACGGGACGGCCTGAAAAAGACCAGGGACAACATCAGCGGGCAGATTACCCAGATGGTGAATTCCTTCACGAAAATTGACGAGGAGCTTTTTGAGGAGCTGGAGGAGCTTCTGGTTATGGGGGACGTAGGCGTGGAAACCGCCGGCTTTCTCACCGAGCGCCTGCGGGAGAGGGTGAAGCAGAAGGGGCTTACCGATCCCGCCCTGATTCTGGGAGAGCTGCAGGAGGAAGTGGCCCAGCTTCTGATGGGGGACGACGCCCTGCACACCTCCACAAAGCCTTCCGTTATCCTGGTGATTGGGGTAAACGGCGTGGGGAAAACCACCACCATCGGCAAGCTTGCCAGCCGCCTGAAGCAGGAGGGGAAATCTGTTATCCTGGGCGCGGCGGACACCTTCCGGGCCGCTGCCATTGAACAACTGGAGGTGTGGGCGCAGCGGGCCGGCGTGCCCATCATCAAGCACGCCGAAGGGGCCGACCCTGCCGCCGTGGTGTTCGACACCATCGCCGCCGCCAAGGCCCGGGGATGCGACGTGGTGATTTGCGACACAGCGGGGCGGCTGCACAACAAGAAAAACCTGATGGACGAGCTGTCGAAAATCCGCCGGGTCATTGACCGGGAACTGCCTGGCTGCGACAAGGAAACCCTGCTGGTGCTGGACGCCGCCACCGGGCAGAACGCGGTACACCAGGCCCGGGAGTTCCAAAGCGCGGCAGGCATTACGGGCATTGTGCTGACAAAGCTGGACGGCACCCCCAAGGGCGGCGTGGTGCTGCCCATCAAGCGGGAGCTGGGGCTTTCTGTGAAGTTTATCGGCGTGGGGGAGCAGGTGGACGACCTGCAGCCCTTTGACGCCGGGGCCTTTGCGGCAGCGCTCTTTGACACGCAGGGCCGCGCCCCTGTGCAGGTGGATTTATCCCAGGAGGAGCCGGAGGAAGCCGGGGAATGGGCAGAGGAAACGCCTGCGGCGGAAGAACCTGCCGGGGAGCCTGCGGCCCAGGAACCAGAGGGGGCAGAAGAGGAGCCGGGACAGGAACAGGCAGCAGAAGCGGCTCCCATTGTATGGGATCTGCCTACCATGGAAGAAGGCGGGCAAGAACCGGAGCAGGAGCCGGAGGAAAAGAAAAAACGCCGGTTCTGGCCTTTCGGGCGGAACTGACTACAATAAAGGAGAGGCTGGGAATATGAAATTTGTTATCGCCACCCACAATAAAGGCAAGCTGGTAGAATTTAAGCGCCTGCTGGAGCCTATGGGCATTGAAGCTGTGACCATGGATATCACCGAGCCGGAGGAGACAGGCGCCACCTTTGAGGAAAACGCCTATATCAAGGCCCAGGCCGCTTGCAGGGAAACAGGCCTGCCTGCTGTGGCAGATGATTCCGGCCTGTGCGTGGACTATCTGGACGGCGCGCCGGGCATCTATTCTGCGCGGTTCGCGGAGCCGGGCAAGCGCCGCCTGACTGTGCTGGAAAAGCTTCAGGGCGTGCCCAAGGAGCAGCGGGGGGCGCACTTTGTCAGCGCTGTGTGCTGTGTGTTCCCAAACGGCGACCGCATAGACGCCATTGGCAAATGCTTTGGGGAGATTGCCACAGAGTCCCGGGGGGAAAACGGCTTCGGGTACGATTCCATCTTCCTCCAGGGGGACTTGACATTTGGGGAAATCAGCAGCGAGGAAAAGGACGAACGCAGCCATAGAGGCCACGCCTTCGCGGATTTTGAGCAGAAGCTGCGGGCCTATCTCCAGGAAAAAGAGGGGGAATAAATTTTGCTTACAAGCAAGCAGCGGGCGTATCTGCGCTCTTTGGCAGTAAAGGAAGATACCATTTTAATGGTGGGGAAAGGGGGCCTGAGCGGGGAGATTGCCGCCCAGGCGGACAGCGCCCTGGAAAAACGGGAGCTGATAAAGGGCCGGGTGCTGCCGGAGAGCTGCCCGGTATCCTCCCGGGAAGCGGCAGAGGCCCTGGCCCGGGGAACGGGAAGCGAAGTGGTGCAGGTGATAGGATCCAAATTCGTGCTGTACCGCAGGAAAAAGAAGGACGCGAAAATCGTCCTGCCCCGGTAGGCGCCTTTATGAGGACAGGCGTTTACGGCGGCACCTTCAACCCCATCCACTGGGGGCATGTCCGGCTGCTGGAGGAATTTATCAGGCGGCTCTCCTTAGACAGGGTACTGCTGATCCCCACAGGCCTGCCCCCCCACAAGCAGGTGCACGCCCTGGCAAGCGCCCAGCAGCGGCTGGATATGTGCCGGCTGGCAGTGGTGCAGGTGCAGGGCGCGCCCATAGAGCTGTGTGAAATTGAGCTGTTCAGGCCAGGGAAAAGCTATACGGCGGACACCCTGGAGGAGCTGCACAGGCTTTACCCTGGGGAGGAGTTTTACCTTTTGATGGGGGAGGACATGTTCCTGACGGTGGACAACTGGTACCGCCCGGAAACCATTATGGCCCTGGCAGTTTTGTGCTGCACCCCCCGCAGCTCCGGCGGCATGGAAAAGCTTCGGGAAAAGGAAGCGCGGCTTCAGCGGGACTTCTCCGCCCGGTGCTGCCTGGAGGACATCCCCTATTTCCCCGCCTCCTCCACCCAGGTGCGGGAGCTGGCAGCCCGGGGGCAGAACCTGGAGGCCCTGGTGCCCCCGGCGGTGGCGGCGTATATCGCGGAAAACGGGCTGTACAGGGAGTGCCTGTAGGGACGCGGGAGAAAGCCTTTAGGCCGCCGCAGGCATCCGGGCCGCCCCGGCGGCCCGGACCGCGCTTTGCGCGGCGCCGGTTTTTTTAAAACCCGGCGGCCTGCGGCGGAAGCGCTGGGCGCGACGGAGCCAGAAAAAAGAAGGAGTGCAGGTTTATGACCTATGAGGAATATGAGCAGGAAGCAAAGAGGCGCCTGACAGAAAAACGCTTTGCCCATAGCCAGTGCGTGGCGGCGTGCGGGGCGGCGCTGGCGGAGAAATACGGGGCAGACCCGGAGAAGGCGCGGCTGGCCGGGATACTCCACGATATTATGAAGGACACAGGCGAAGAAGAACAGTTGAAAATCATGGAGCAATTTGGTATAATGCTTTCACAGGCCCAGCGCCATAACCCCAAGCTGTGGCACGCCCTCAGCGGCGCGGCCTACGTGGAATACGTGCTGGGGGTGGGCGACAGGGAAGTGGTGGAGGCCATTGCCTGCCACACCGGAGGAAAGTCCAGCATGGGGCTTCTGGACAAGGTGCTCTTTGTGGCGGACTACATCTCTGCCGACCGGGATTATCCCGGGGTGGAGCGTATGCGGGAGCTGGCAAAGTCCAGCCTGGAGGAAGCCATGGTGGAGGGCATTGCTTTTACCGTGGCGGAAAAGACAGGGGAAAGGCAGACGCTGGATCCCCAGTCCATCTGCGCGTATAACGAGGCGCTGTGGGCGCTGGAGGACGGGCCTGCCTAACATGCTTTCCCGCCCTTGCGGGCGCTGGAGAAAAGAACGAAAGGGAAGTGACAATATGGAACCGTATGAACTGGCAAAGCAGGCGGCAAGGCTTTTAGACAGCAAAAAAGCCGAGCGCGTTAACATGATAAAAATTGACGATATTTCCAGCCTGGCAGACTATTTCCTCCTTGCCACAGGCATCAGCAGCACCCACGTGCGCGCCCTGGCGGACGAGGTGGAAGAGTATCTGAAGGAAAAGGGCAAAGCCCCGGCCCGGGTGGAGGGCTACCGTTCCAACTCCTGGATATTGCTGGACTACTCAGAGGTGGTCATGCACATCTTCACCCAGGAGGCCCGGGACTTCTACGACCTGGACAGGCTGTGGGCCGACGGGGAAAAAGTGGACTGGCAGGGCAAGGAGAGCTGACAATGAACCAGGGAACGCCTAAAACCCGGAAACGCGGCATGGGATTTATCTCTGCCCTGACTTTGATTTTGATTGTGCTGAAACTGACCGGGTATATATCCTGGCCCTGGATGTGGGTATTAAGCCCCGTGTGGGTTTCAATTTCCCTTATTGCTGTGGCTTTCGCCGCCATCCTGGTGGTCGGGAGAATCGCCAAGGGCAAATGGTAACGGAAAGTAACGCCTAATTTTAGCCGCGAAAGGCCCCTTGGCCCTGCGGGAAAGGATGATGGAAAATGAAGTATGAGCACAAGGCCATAGAGCCTAAATGGCAGGAAAAATGGGAGGAAGCCGGGGTGTTCCACGCGGAAGGGGCGGAAAGCAAAAAGCCCAAATATTTCGCGCTTATTGAGTTCCCCTATCCCTCCGGGCAAGGGCTGCACGTGGGCCATCCCCGGCCCTACACCGCCCTGGACGTGGTGGCGAGAAAGCGCCGGATGCAGGGCTATAATGTGCTGTACCCTATCGGCTGGGACGCCTTCGGCCTGCCGGCGGAAAACTATGCCATTAAAAACCATGTCCACCCCGAGGGCATCACCCGGGACAACATCCAGCGGTTTTCCCGGCAGATACAGTCTTTAGGCATTTCCTTTGACTGGAGCCGGGAAATCAGCACCATCGACCCGGACTATTACAAGTGGACCCAGTGGATTTTCCTCCAGCTTTACAAAAAGGGACTTGCCTATAAAAAGGAAATGAATGTCAACTGGTGTACAAGCTGCAAGTGCGTTTTAGCAAACGAGGAAGTGGTGAACGGCGTGTGCGAGCGCTGCGGCAGCGAGGTGGTACACAAGGTAAAAAGCCAGTGGATGCTGAAAATCACCGAGTATGCCCAGCGGCTCATTGACGATCTGGATTTGGTGGATTATCCGGACAGGGTGAAGGCCCAGCAGAAAAACTGGATAGGCCGCTCCACCGGCGCGGAGGTGGATTTTGATACCTCTGCCGGGGACAAGCTGACTGTATACACCACCCGGCCCGACACCCTCTATGGGGCCACGTATATGGTTATCTCCCCGGAGCACCCCTACATTGAGAAGTGGGCGGACAAGCTGTCGAATATAGCGGAGGTGCGGGAATATCAGGCCCAGGCTGCCCGGAAGTCCGACTTTGAGCGCACAGAAATGGCAAAGGACAAAACCGGCGTGAAGCTTCTGGGCGTTACCGCGGTAAACCCTGTGACAGGCGGGGAAATCCCCATCTTCATTTCCGATTACGTGCTGGTAAGCTATGGAACCGGGGCCATTATGGCTGTGCCCGCCCACGATGACCGCGACTGGGATTTCGCGAAAAAATTCGGCCTGCCCATTATCGAAGTGGTGCAGGGAGGCAATGTGCAGGAGGCCGCCTTTACCGACTGCGAGACAGGGGTTATGGTCAACTCCGGCATACTGGACGGCCTGACTGTGGAAGAAGCCAAAAAGAAAATCACGGCTTATCTGGAGGAAAAGGGCATTGGCCACGCCAAGGTGAACTTCAAGCTGCGTGACTGGGTGTTCTCCCGCCAGCGGTATTGGGGAGAGCCTATCCCCATGGTATACTGCGAGAAGTGCGGCTGGGTGCCTGTGCCGGAGAGCGAACTGCCCCTGCGCCTGCCGGAGGTGGAAAGCTATGAGCCTACAGATACAGGGGAATCCCCCCTTGCCAAAATGACGGACTGGGTAAGCACTGTCTGTCCCCACTGCGGCGGCCCTGCCCAGCGGGAGACGGATACCATGCCCCAGTGGGCTGGTTCCTCCTGGTATTTCCTGCGGTATATGGATCCCCATAACCCAGACGCCCTGGCAAGCAAAGAAGCCCTGGAGTATTGGTCGCCTGTGGACTGGTACAACGGGGGCATGGAGCACACCACCCTGCACCTGCTGTACAGCCGTTTCTGGCACAAATTCCTCTATGACATCGGCGTGGTGCCCACCCCGGAACCCTATGCCAAGCGCACCAGCCATGGCATGATTTTAGGGGAGAATGGGGAAAAAATGAGCAAGTCCCGGGGGAATGTGGTGAACCCGGACGACATTGTAAACGAATACGGCGCGGATACCCTGCGGCTGTATGAGATGTTTATCGGTGACTTTGAAAAGTCTGCCCCCTGGAGCAACAACGGCATTAAGGGCTGCCGCCGCTTGGTGGAGCGGTATTGGAATTTGCAGAACATCCTCTGCGGGGAAACAGGCATCCGCCCCCAACTGGAGGGGGCTTTCCACCGCACCATGAAGAAGGTCAGCGAGGATACGGAGGTGCTGAAGTTTAACACCGCCATTGCCGCCCTGATGGCTTTGATGAACGATATCACCGCCCAGGGAAGCATCACCAAAGAGGAGCTGCGCGTTTTCACCATCCTGCTGAACCCCTTTGCCCCCCATGTCACAGAAGAGGTGTGGGAGGCGTCCTCGCTGGGGCAGGGCCTTGTGGCCCAGCAGCCCTGGCCTGCCTATGACGAGGAGAAGTGCAAAGAGGATACCCTTGAGATTGTGGTGCAGATAAAGGGCAAGGTGCGCGCAAGGCTCAACGTGCCCGCGGGCATCAGCCAGGAGGAAGCGCTGGCCCTTGCCAAGGCCGAGCCGAAAATCGCGGAGGAAATCGGCGGCAAGGCCATTGTAAAGGAAATATATGTGCCCGGAAAGCTTGTGAACCTGGTGGTCAGGTAAGCTGGGCAGAAAAAAAGCAACGGCGTGAAAACCGCTGCTTTTTTATATGCCTTAACAGCGGCCCTGCGGCGCTTTTTGCCGCATACTCGCCCTGCCCCGCGCATAGATATAGAACACCGAAAAGAGGGGTGCCCAATTGGATCCCCAAAAAGAGGTGTCCAATCATGAACGTACTTGACGAACGCGCAACCAAGTTAGGGGAATTCATTGTGGAAAACAAGGCCACCGTCCGACGGGCGGCAAAGCAGTTTGGGGTCAGCAAAAGCACGGTACATAAAGACGTATCCCAGCGCCTGCAATACATTGACCGGGGCCTTTATCGGGACGTGAAAAATGTGCTGGCAGTCAACAAGGCGCAAAGGCATATACGGGGCGGCATGGCCACGAAGAAAAAATACGAGTCGCTGAAATAATGGGGCTTGAAGGATATAGTATAGCGCAATTCAAAAAAGGCGGCCGCCTGCTTGAAAACCGGCAAGCGCTGGTTTTCAAATGCGTTTGCTATACCGAGGGCCTGAGCGGCTAAGCCCCTTTGCCGGTTTTGAAGCGTTATGGCTGCAGCCTGCCGCGAAGCCCTGCCGTCCGTATCTGGCGGCAGGGCTTTCCTTTGCTTTCTAGGGCGTGTTCACATAAGCGCTTGCAAGCGTCTTTTTGGCGGTTTTTTGCCATCTTCTTCGCCAAAAATTCTTGAGGTACGCAAGTACATCTGCGAATTTTTGACTTGATTCTGCCAAAAACCTGCTCAAAAATCCACATACGCATCTTATGTGAACACGCCCTAGAAGGAATTATGAAGCCTTCCGGCGCTCTGGCGATTGACGGAAGCGGGAACTTTACGGTATAATAACCGTAAAGCGGTAATTGCCCCGTCCGGTTCTTCCCTCCGGTCAGACGGGCGATGGGCAGATACCAACGCGCTTACGACAGCAGAACTAGCAGCCAAAGAGGCCCGGCAGGGCCGGGAGAGGAGCAAGTCTATATGGACAAGGAATTTGACGTACAGGCACAGCAGTTGCGGCTTTTGAACCTGCGGGTGTGGAAGGACGGGGGCCTGGTGCTCTCAAAGGACTATGACAGCGAAATGCGGCGCAACCAGTATTCCGCCAGCAAAAGCTTTACCAGCGCGGCGGTAGGCATTGCGGCAGGGGAGGGACTTTTGTCCCTGGACGAGAGGCTTGTGGACGTTTTCCCCCGGGATATCCCGGCAAAGCCCTGCGAAAACCTGGAAAAAGCCAGGGTGCGGGACCTGCTCACCATGGGGCTGGGCCAGGGGCAGGGGTATCTTATGGGAGAGCAGCGGCCCTTCCTCCAGGAGGAGGACTGGGTGAAATATGCCCTCTCCCTGCCTTTTGAGTACGCGCCGGGGGAAAAATTTGTCTATAATAATGTAGGGCCTTATTTAGCCGGCGTGCTGGTGCAGCGCCGGGCCGGGTGCGACCTGGTAAGCTACCTGACCCCCCGGCTTTTTGCCCCCATGGGCATCCAGCGGCCCACCTGGGAGACAGATCCCCAGGGCTTCACCTTTGGGGCGGGCGGACTGTTCCTGTGCGTCAGCGAGCTTTTGAAATTCGGGCGGCTTCTGCTGCAAAAGGGCCAGTGGGAAGGCAGGCAGCTTGTCCCGGCGGATTACCTGGAGCAGGCTGCGGGGAAACAGATGGAAAACGGCGAGGAGGGATACGGCTACCTGTTCTGGCGGGGCGAGCGGAACTCCTACCGGGCAGACGGCAAGTATGGCCAGTACGCCCTTGTGTTCCCGGAGGAAAACGCCGTCATCTGCACCAACGCGGAGCTGTTGGATCAGAGGAAGCTTCTTAGCTTCCTTATGGAAAACCAGCCGGCCCTGCTGGCAGGGAAGCTGTGATTCTCAGCGCCAGCCGCCGGACGGATATCCCGGCGCTGTACGGGCCATGGCTTTTAAACCGCCTGGGAGCCGGGGAGGTGCTGATACCCGACCCCTACCGGGCAGGGGCAGGCACCCGGCTGCTGTTTTCGCCGGAAACGGTGGACTGCCTGGTGTTCTGGACGAAAAATCCCTTGCCCTTCCTGCCCCTGCTGGAGGAGATAGAGGGCCTGGGCTATACCCGGTACTATTTTTCTTATACCATCACAGCCTTTGGCCCGGAACTGGAGCCAGGCCTGCCCCCTGTAAAAGAGCGGCTTGCGGCCTTTCAGGCTTTAAGCAGGCGGCTAGGCCCCAGCCGGGTGGACTGGCGCTTTGACCCCATCATCCTGGACAAAGAGCGCACCCCGGCCTGGTATGAGAAGCGTTTTGCCGCCTTGTGCCCTGTGCTGGCCCCTTATACCCAGCGGTGCATCCTCAGCTTTGCGGACTTTTACCGCCACCTGGGGAAGAATTTTCCCCGGCCTGGCCGGGAGGAGATGGAGGAGACTGCCCAGCGGCTTTCGGAAGTTGCCCAAAAGCAGGGCCTGCCCCTGTTCACCTGCGCCGAGGAAGGGGACTTCTCCCCCTGGGGCATCGGGCATGGGGCCTGCATCGACAAAGGAAAGGTGGAGGAAACCGCCGACTATCCGGTGGGCGTGAAGCCCCACCGGGGCCAGCGGGGGGCCTGCGGTTGTGTGGAGAGCGTGGACATTGGCGCCTACGGCACCTGCGTAAACGGATGCACCTACTGCTATGCCACCAAAAGCCATGCCGCGGCCCGCAGCCGTTTTTCCGCCCACGACCCCCAGTCCCCCCTGCTTACAGGCTGGCCCCAGGCGGGCACAGTTTGGCGGGAAAAGCGGGCTGTGTCCCTGGGCCTTGGGCAGCTTTCATTTTGACAGCCGCGCCCTGCTGAGGCCAAAACGGCTTGCAGCCGCCAAAACGCCCTGCCGGGGCTGACACTTCCCTGCCGGGAACTGCCAGGGGTTTTGCCCCCCCGCGCCGCTTTCAGCGGCGCGGCCCCGGCGGGTGCGTCCCGGAAAAACCTGCCGATAGAAAGGAGATGCCGCCTTATGAGCAAATATGAACCCCTCTGGCAGTACCTGCACGGGCTTCCGGAGGCCGCCTGCACCCTCAGCTTCCAGGAGATTGGGGGGATTGCGGGAGTGCCCCTGGATCATGCCTTTTTACGGCACAAGAAAGAAGCTGCGGCATACGGCTGGCAGGTGGGGAAAATCTCCATGAAGGACCAGACCGTGGCGTTTCAAAAAATCCAAGAATGACGGAGGAACTGCATTTGCCGGATAAACAATATTATGAAAATGAAGAACAGCCCCAGCGGGCACTTTTGGCAGGGATAGACACCGGAGAGTTTGACCCGGAAGCCTCTATGGCAGAGCTTTCCGAGCTTACCCGCAGCGCCGGGGCAGAGCCTGCCTTCACCCTGATACAGAAGCGCCCTTCGCCGGACGCCGCCACCTGCTTAGGCTCCGGCATGGCGGAGGAAGCCGGGGAACTGGTGAAGCGGGAGGGCCTTGACCTGGTGGTATTCGACCGGGAGCTAAGCCCCACCCAGATACGGAACCTGGAAAAGCTGTGCGGCGTGCGGGTTATCGACCGCACCATGCTGATACTGGATATTTTTGCCCTGCGGGCCAGAAGCCGGGAGGGCAAGCTTCAGGTGGAACTGGCCCAGCTTCGATATCTGCTGCCAAGGCTTATGGGCCAGGGCGCGTCCCTGTCCCGTTTAGGCGGCGGCATTGGCACTCGGGGGCCTGGGGAAACCAAGCTGGAAACAGACCGCCGCCACATCCGCAGGCGCATTGGCAGCCTGAAGGCCCAGCTAAAGGACGTGGAAGCGGCCCGCAGCGTGATAGACAAACGGCGGAGGAAAAACGGGACTGTAACAGTGGCCCTGGTGGGCTACACCAACGCCGGGAAAAGCACCCTGATGAACCGGCTGACCCAGGCTGGGGTGCTGGCGGAGGACAAGCTCTTCGCCACCCTGGATCCCACCGCCCGGGCCTTAAAGCTGCCCGGCGGCAAAACCGTCATGCTCATTGATACGGTAGGGCTGCTGCGCCGCCTGCCCCACCACCTGGTGGAGGCTTTCAAGTCCACCCTGGAGCAAGCCGCCACAGCGGACATCCTGCTGAATATCTGCGACGCAAGCAGCCCGGAAGCCCGGGAGCATCTGGCTGTGACAGAGGAGCTGCTGCAAAGCTTAGGCGCCGGGGACAGGCCGGTTATCCCGGTGCTGAACAAGTGGGACGCGGTGGAGGACAAAACCCTTGCCCCCCGCCTGCCCGGGGCGGTGCATATCAGCGCCCTCACCGGAGAGGGGATAGAGGCCCTTCTCTCCCAAATTGAGGAGAACCTGCCGGAAAAAACCTTTGAGGTACAGCTTCTCCTGCCCTTTTCCAAAAGCGGCCTTGGGGCAAGGCTGCGGGAAGAAGGGGCGGTGCTGTCGGAGGAATATGTGGAAGAGGGCCTGCGGCTTACCGCCCGGGTGGACGAAAGGCTTTATGGGCTTGTGAAGGAATTTGACACAGAGAGGGAGGCCCATGGATAAAGGCCACCTTTTCTGCATGGATGTCCCCCTCTTGTACCGGGGCGTTTCTGGTCTGCTGGTAAGAATTTTGTAAAAATCTTTTCCCAAAATGTAAGGGATATCCCTGAAAAAACCAAAGATTCTCCCGTATACTATAGTTAGCGCAGTGCAAAGGAGAGAAAGGGTTGCTGTGCCGGCGTCTCTTTGCAGTAAGTGTGGGGGAGGTTTTTTGTTATGGCAAACGGGGACAGGAAAAAGAAAATCTGGACGGCCCTGGGGCTTATCGGGGGCCTTTTGCTTATGGCCGCTCTGTGCTTCTGGGCAGGAAAACCCATGCTGGAGCTTGTGTCCAATCCAGAGGGGTTCCGGGCCTGGGTGCGGGAGCAGGGCCTGTGGGGAAAGCTTGCTTTTGTGGGCATGATGGCCCTGCAAATTATCATCGCCTTCATCCCCGGGGAGCCGCTGGAAATTGGGGCGGGCTATGCCTTCGGGGCCATAGAGGGAACGGCCCTGTGCCTTTTAGGGGCGCTTTTGGGCGGGACGGCGGTGTTCCTCCTGGTGCGGCGGTTTGGCATGAAGGTGGTGGCAGTCTTTTTCCCAGAGGAGAAAGTGCGCGGCCTTTCCTTCCTCAAGGATGAAAAGCGGCTGAACCTGATAGCCTATATCTTTTTCCTGATTCCCGGCACCCCCAAGGACGTGATGACCTACATGGCGGGCCTGACCCCTATGAAGCTTCCCTTCTGGGTTTTCCTCACCCTCACCGCCCGCATCCCTTCGGTGCTTACCTCCACCATTGGCGGCGACGCCCTGGGCGCTTCCAACTACACCGCCGCCCTCTGGGTGTTTGCGGCCACAGCCCTTATCAGCGGGGCCGGGGTGCTGCTATACCGGCGGTTTACCCGGCGGCAGGGCTGAAGCCCCGTCCCGCGCGGGCGCTTTCATGGGAAATGCCCCGGGGCTTTCCTCACATATAAAATGCATATTTTTATGCATATAATGTATAACAGCCAGGCCCCAGGCCCTTTGAATGGGGACAGGCCCCACAGCGGCGCTTCAGTGTTTGTGCAAAAGAAACAGAAAAGTGCAGGGATAGTGCAGAGGTTTCTGCCCTATCCCTCTTTTTTTGAAAAGACTGCATAAATATGCATATACCCCTTGATTTTTCCGGAGGATGGTGTATAATAATGAATGTCCCAAAGACGATGAAATATGGAAAAAGAAAATACAAGCCCCACAGGAAAGGAAGCTGCGTTATGGCAAAGGAAATCAAAAAGGTAGTGCTGGCATACTCCGGAGGCCTTGACACCTCCATCATCATCCCCTGGCTGAAGGAAAATTATAACAACTGCGAGGTCATCGCCGTTTCCGGCGACGTGGGCCAGGGCACAGAGCTGGACGGCCTGGAGGAAAAGGCCAAAAAGACAGGGGCCTCCAAGCTGTATGTGCTGGATTTGAAGGAAGAATTTGTGCAGGATTACGTATACCCCACCGTAAAGGCCGGGGCTGTTTACGAGAATAAATATCTGCTGGGCACCTCCTTTGCCCGGCCCATCATTGCCAAGGGCATTGTGGAAATTGCCAAGAAGGAAGGGGCCGACGCCATCTGCCATGGCTGCACCGGCAAGGGCAACGACCAGGTGCGTTTCGAGCTGGCCATTAAGGCATACGCCCCGGACATGCAGATTATCGCCCCCTGGCGCGTTTGGGATATCAAGTCCCGGGAGGAGGAAATTGCCTATGCCGAGGCTCACAACATCCCCCTGAAAATCAGCCGGGAGACAAACTACTCCAAGGACAAGAACCTGTGGCACCTGTCCCACGAGGGCCTGGATTTGGAAGACCCCGCAAACGAGCCTCAGTATGAAAAGCCCGGCTTCCTGGAGCTGGGGGTGTCCCCCCTGCAGGCCCCGGACGTGCCCACCGCCATCACCCTGCACTTTGAAAAGGGCGTGCCCACCCAGCTTAACGGCGAAACCTTAAACGGTACCCAGATGGTGGAAGCCCTCAATAAGCTGGGCGGCGAAAACGGCGTGGGCCTGGCGGACATCATCGAGAACCGGCTGGTGGGCATGAAGTCGAGAGGCGTATACGAAACCCCCGGCGGCACCATCCTCTACCACGCACACAACAAGCTGGAGGAGCTGTGCTTGGACAAGGAAACCTATCACTACAAGCAGCAGGTGGCCCTGAAGTTTGCAGACCTTGTCTACAACGGCCAGTGGTACACCCCTCTGCGGCAGGCCCTGTCCGCGTTCGTGGATTCCACCCAGGAGACGGTAACAGGCGATGTGAAGCTCAAGCTTTATAAGGGCAACATCATCGACGCGGGCGTTACCAGCCCCTATTCCCTCTATGACGAGGAAATCGCCACCTTTGACGAGGACGAGGTGTATAACCAGGCTGACTCCGCTGGGTTCATCAACCTCTTCGGCCTGCCCATTAAAGTGCAGGCGAAAAAAGGCCTGACCTACGATAAGTAAACGGCATATGGAACGGATAGACATCTATGACAAGGACGGCAGCCCCACAGGGGTTGTAAAAGACAGGAGCGAGCCTCTGGCAGAGGGGGAATATATCCTGGCTGTGGGCATGTGGATTGCGGACAGGGAAAACCGTATCCTACTCACCCAGAGAAGCATGGAAAAGCGCTGGGCGCCTGGGAAATGGGAGAACACCGCGGGCCACGTGCAGGCCGGGGAAACCTGCGTGCAGGCGATTTTGCGGGAACTGCGGGAGGAAACAGGCATTGCCGTCTCAGAAGAACAGCTGGTGCATTTGGGCAGCGCCGCCTCGGGGAAATATTTCGGGGAGAACTATGGCGTCCGGCTGGAGGTGCCTGTGGAGGATATCCGCTTCCAAAAAGGGGAAACCTGCGGGGCAAAATGGGTCACCTTTGAGGAATTCGCGGAAATGGGCCGCCAGGGAGAGCTTTCCCCTTCTGTGCTGGAGCACATGCGAAGCGGCTACAAGCAGGCGTTCCTGGAATTTGTAGGCTGTCCCGGCAGCACGGCCCTAGACTTTTAAACAGAACAGAAGCAAGGCGCAGCACTGCGGGTAAGCCCCCCAGTGCCGCTGCCATTCACCAGACAATCAGGTTTTGGGTCAAGCCTTTTTGAAAAGGCTTGTGGGGGTTCCGGGGGCAAAGCCCCCGGCAGAGTTTGAGGCGGAGCCTCAACCAAGGAGGAAAGCAGATGAAGCTGTGGAAAGGCCGCTTCCAGAAGGAGGCAGACCCCAAGACAAACGATTTCAATTCCAGCATTTCCATTGACAGCCGGATGGCCCGGCAGGACATTGAGGGGAGTATCGCCCACGCCGCCATGCTGGGGGAGTGCGGGATTATCGACAAAAGCGAAAGCGAAAAAATCCAGGCGGGCTTAAAAGCCATCCTTATGGACATAGAAAGCGGCGCCTTAGCCATCGACCCGGACGCGGAGGACATCCACACCTTTGTGGAGGGGGAGCTGACAAAGCGGCTGGGAGACGCGGGCAAGCGCCTGCACACCGCCCGCAGCCGCAACGACCAGGTGGCCCTGGACGTGCGGCTCACCCTGCGGGAGGACTGCGCAGGCCTGAAGGCCCAGATAAAGGAACTGATAACTGTGCTGTGCAAAAAAGCAAAGCAGTACGCTGGGGCCGTTATGCCGGGATACACCCATTTGCAGCGGGCGCAGCCCATCACCTTTGGGCACCATTTGATGGCATATGCGGAAATGCTTTTGCGGGATTTATCCCGCTTTGAGGACGCTTTAAAGCGCATGGACGTAATGCCCCTGGGCAGCGGGGCCTTGGCAGGCACCACCTATCCCCTGGACAGGGAACTGACCGCAAAGCTCCTGGGCTTTTCCCAGGTGAGCCAGAACAGCTTGGACGGGGTGTCTGACCGGGACTTCTGCGCGGAAATCGCCTTTGCCGTGTCCATGACCATGGTGCATCTCTCCCGGCTGTGCGAGGAAATCGTGCTGTGGTGCTCCTGGGAATATAAGTTTATCGAGCTGGACGACGCCTTCTCCACTGGCTCCAGCATTATGCCCCAGAAAAAAAATCCCGATTTGGCAGAGCTTGTCCGGGGAAAATCCGGCAGGGTGTTTGGCGACCTGATGGGCCTTCTCACCATGATGAAGGGCCTGCCTTTGGCCTATAACAAGGACATGCAGGAGGACAAGGAGGCTGTGTTCGACGCGGTGGATACCTTGAAGCTGTGCCTCACGCCTTTAATCCCCATGCTGGAAACCATGACGGTGCTGGAGAAAAACATGCGCTCTGCCGCCGCAAAAGGCTTTATCAACGCCACAGACTGCGCGGACTTCCTGGTGGCGGAAAAGGGCCTGCCCTTCCGGGACGCCTATAAAATCACCGGGGAGCTGGTGGCCCTGTGCATTGAAAAGGATGTAACCCTGGAAACCCTGCCTCTCACAGCGTATCAGGCTGTGTGCCCCGCCTTTGACGAAGGGGTGTATGAGGCCATCTCCCTGGAGCGCTGCGTGGAGGGCCGCAAGGTTTTAGGCGGGCCTGCCCCGGAAAACGTGCGGATGCAGGCAGACCGGGTGCTGGGGCTGCTGGGGGCCTAAAGGGGAAAGACCTTGGGGCTTATGCGCTTTCGTTTCCCGAAACCGCGCCCCAAGCCCTGAAATTTCCTCCAAGGGGAAATTTCCCCGGGAAACACTTACGCTGGTTCCCCCGCGGCGGAACAGTCCCCCGGACTGTCCCGCCTCCCCTTCCAGCGTTTTTGCAAGGCAAATAAGGCCGTCTCCGACGGCTTAGGGCTGCGCGCCCTAAGAACCCGCCAAAGGGCCATAGGCCCTTTGGAACCCCTCTTGCGCTCCGCGCTGGACATGCAGTACAAAAGACAAACTCATAAAACAAGGTGATGAAGAAAATGGAAAAGATAAAAGCAGGCGTGGTGGGGGCCACAGGCTATGCGGGCAGCGAAATCTGCCGGCTGCTGTTTGCCCATCCCCAGGCAGAGCTTGCTGCCATCAGCTCTGTAAGCTTTGAGGGCATGGCCCTTTCGGAAGTTTACCCGGCCTATTACGGCCTCCAGGACATGGTTTGCGGCACCCAGGAGGAAGTTGTGGCGAAAGCCGACGTGGTTTTCGCGGCGCTGCCCCATGGCCTTTCCCAGGAGCTGGCGGCGCGGTGCCACAGCCTTGGCAAAGCCTTCATCGACATGGGGGCAGATTTCCGCCTGGAGGACGAGGAAGCCTATAAAGAGTGGTACGGCGGGACGTATACGGACAAGGCCCTCCACGAAAAGGCGGTGTATGGCCTGCCGGAGCTGTTCCGGGAGGAAATAAAAGGGAAAAAGCTGATTGCAAACCCCGGCTGCTACACCACCGCTGTGCCCTTGGCCCTGGCCCCGGCTTTGGAGCAGGGGCTTATAGAGACTGGGGGCATTGTGTGCGACTGCAAGTCCGGCGTAACCGGGGCGGGCCGCAAGCCTGTGCAGTCCAACCACTATCCGGAACTAAACGAAAGCTTTACCGCCTATAAGGTGGCAAACCACCGCCACACCCCGGAAATCGAACAGACCCTCTCAAAGCTTTCCGGGGAAGCCATGCGCGTCACCTTTGTGCCCCACCTGCTGCCCATCAACCGGGGAATCCTTGCCACCTGCTACGGAAAGCTTCGGCCCGGGGTGACAGAAGAACAGCTTTGGGAAGCGTACCGCGCCCGGTATGAGGGAGAATTTTTCGTCCGCCTGCTGCCTAAGGGACAGGTGGCAAACGTGAAGAACGTACACTACACCAACTTCTGCGACGTATCCCTGTTTGTGGACAGCCGCACCGGGACGTTTATCGCCATTTCCGCCATCGACAACATGGTGAAGGGAGCGGCGGGCCAGGCCATCCAGAACATGAACCTGAGCTTTGGCCTCGAGGAAACCACAGGGCTGGTGCTCTTGCCCCCGGCGTTTTAAAAGGTTCCCGCCCCGCTGGGGGAGGGAACACAGAGAAAAAGGCCTAGAGGAAACCACAGGGCTGGTGCTTCTGCCCCCGGCGTTTTAAAGGGCTTTCATCCACAACAGGCAGACATAGAGGTTTTTGAAGGGTTCAGGGAAACTTTTTCCTGAAAAAAGTTTCCCTGACGAGGTGTGGAGCGGCGCTCCACGGTCTTAGTGAAAGGGGAAAATGACGTGAAATTTATAGACGGCGGCGTAACAGCGGCCCAGGGCTTTACAGCGGGCGGGCTGCACTGCGGCATTAGGAAGAACAAGGCAAAGCCGGACTTGGCTATGATTTACAGCGAGAGGGCCTGCGCGGCGGCGGCAGTGTACACCCAGAACCTGGTAAAGGGCGCGCCTATCCTGGTGACAAAGGAAAACATCAAAGACGGCAAGGCCCGGGCGGTTTTCTGCAACTCCGGCAACGCCAACACCTGCAACGCCGACGGCGTGGAGAAAGCCAAGCGCATGTGCGAAATCGCCGGACAGGCCCTGGGCATCGATCCTGCAGACGTGGTGGTGGCCTCCACCGGGGTTATCGGGCAGGTGCTGCCCCTGGAGCCGATTGAAAGCGCGGCCCAGGCTTTAGCGGATTCCTTAACGGCAGACGGATCCCTCCGGGCCGCCCAGGCCATCATGACTACCGATACCTACGCGAAGGAAGCGGCGGTGGAGGTGGAAATCGGCGGCAAGGCTGTGCATATCGGGGGCATTGCCAAGGGCAGCGGGATGATTCACCCCAACATGGCCACCATGCTCTGCTTTATCACCACAGACTGCGCCATTGCCCAGCCCCTGCTGCAAAAGGCTGTGAAGGCGGCGGCAGACAGCACCTTCAATATGGTGACAGTGGACGGGGACACCTCCACCAACGACACCTTTGCCGTTTTAGCCAACGGCGCGGCGGGAAACGCCGAAATCGCAGAGGAAAACGGGGACTATGCCGCCTTTGCCCGGGGCCTGGAGGCTGTGGGCCGGAAGCTTTCCAAAATGCTGGCGGGAGACGGGGAAGGGGCCACAAAGCTTCTTGTCTGCCGGGTGTCCGGGGCCGCTTCCCTGGAGACGGCCCGCACCTGCGCCCGCAGCGTCATCGCTTCCGACCTGACAAAGGCCGCCATGTTCGGGGCCGACGCCAACTGGGGCCGGGTGCTGTGCGCCCTGGGCTACAGCGGGGCAGATATTGACGTGGACAAAATCGACGTGGCCTTTTCTTCCCCTGCCGGGCAGGTGGAGGTGTGCCGGGCAGGCCGGGGCGTGGATTTTTCCGAGGAGCTGGCGGCAAAAGTCCTTTCGGAAAAAGAGGTGGAAATCCTGGTGGGCTTGCACATGGGGGAGGAGAGCGCCGAGGCATACGGCTGCGACCTGACCTATGATTACGTGAAGATAAACGGGGATTACCGCACATGACAGGCTGCGCCCCAGGCAGGAGGGCATCCCGGGCTTCTGTGCCCGCGCCGCTGCTCCTGCTTTCGGCGCGGCTATAGCTCCAAACGCCCGCCCCGCAAACCAGGGCCGCCTCCGGCGCCCCTGCCGCGCCTTGCGCGGACGTGGGCAGAGGGCCGCTGCGCGCCCTTCTGCCCACGTGTTTGCGGGCCGGGCGGCGGGGCAGAAAGGAACTGCTTATGAAGCTGCCTGAAAAATTCAAAGAGGGCTTTCGCGCCTTCTGGCAGGTCGCCTGCTTTGTGCTGGCTGTCCTGCTGCTGACAGATTTCCTGGTGTGCCTTATAGCGGCCTTCGTCGCTTTAGACTGGCTGCTGAACCAGGCGGCGCTGGTGGTGTTCACAGCGGCAGCGCTGCTTTTGGGCATTATCTTTTACCTGCCCGCCAGGCGCGTGGGGGTGGGGAAGCTTCCCCGGCGGCTGCTGGCAGGGGGCCTGGCAGGCGGCGGGATTGTCCTGGTGTTCTTTGTGGTGATGTATATTGCGGCCATCTTCTCCATGCTGGAATATATACGCCACATCAAGGCGGACGACCCAGGCTGACAAAAACGGAAAGAGGGGAACCCATGAACATAACCAACAGCGAGCGGGCCGCCATCCTGGTGCAGGCCCTGCCATACATCAAGCGCTATGCCGGGGAGACGGTGGTGGTGAAATATGGCGGCAACGCCATGCTCAATGACGAGCTGAAAAGCGCTGTCATGAGCGACATTGTGCTCATGCAGCTTGTAGGCATCAACGTGGTGGTGGTACACGGCGGCGGGCCGGAAATCAGCGGGATGTTAAAGAAAATCGGCAAGGAAAGCAAATTCGTAGGCGGCATGCGGTATACTGACCAGGAAACCATGGACATTGTCCAGCAGGTGCTGGCAGGCAAGGTGAACAAAGACCTGGTGCAGCTCCTGGAAACAGCCGGGGCCAAGGCTGTGGGCCTGTGCGGTCTGGACGGCTCCCTTTTAAAAGCCGACCAGTTGGAGGAGGACTTGGGGCTGGTGGGGGAAATCCGGGAAGTAAACGCGGAAATCATCCACAACGCCACGAAAAACGGCTATGTGCCGGTAGTCTCCACTGTGGCGGCAGGGTATCACGGGGAAGTCTATAACATCAACGCGGACGTGGCGGCCTCCCGCATTGCGGCAGAGCTGGGGGCCATGAAGCTGATTCTTATGACCGATGTGCGGGGCCTTTTGCGGGACCGGGACGATGAAAGCACCATCATCCCGGTGGTAAACGTCAGCGACGTGAACCGCCTGAAAAAGGAGGGGGTTATCAGCGGCGGCATGATCCCCAAGGTGGACTGCTGCGTGGATGCGGTGCGCCGGGGCGTGGGCCGCACCCATATTATCGACGGCCGCATCCCCCATTCCATCCTGGTGGAACTGTTCACCGATGAAGGCATCGGCACCATGTTCTACTAGCAGCAGCGTGACGCTGCACCCAAGACGCGGAATCTCGCCTGCCGGCTCGGTCGGGTCAGAACGGTCCCCACTGGGGACCTTCCCCGCAGGCGTTCCGCCTGCTGGCGGGCAAAAGCTTTTCGCCGCGAATACATTCGCGCTTACGTAAGCCGCCGCGTGTCTGGGCTGCTCCCGGCGGCTTTTGGACGGGCAAATCAACCAGAAAGAAGGGGAAGCATATGACATTCCAAGAGATAAAGGAACAGGACAGCCGGTATATCCTCCACACCTATGGGCGGGTGGACGCCGCCCTTGTAAAGGGCCAGAACGCCCGGGCCTGGGACGAGGCCGGCAAGGAGTATATCGACTTTACCTCCGGCATTGGCGTAAACGCCCTGGGCTATGCCGACCCCCAGTGGGCAAAGGCAGTGGCGGGCCAGGCCGGGGAAATCCAGCACCTGTGCAATTATTATTACAGCCCCCAGAACACAGGCCTTGCACAGGAGCTGTGCCAGGCGGCGGGCATGGCACAGGCTTTTTTCTGCAACTCCGGGGCGGAGGCCAACGAGTGCGCCTTTAAGGTGGCCCGGAAATACGGGGAGAAGCGGGGGGCCAGCACCATCCTCACCCTCACAGATTCCTTCCATGGCAGAACCCTGGCCACCCTGGCCGCCACAGGCCAGGAGGCCTTCCACAAGGATTTCCAACCCCTGAACCCCGGCTTTGCCTATGCCCAGGCAAACGACCTGGAGGCTGTCCGGGAAAAGCTGGACGGCTCAGTGTGCGCGGTGCTGCTGGAAACCGTCCAAGGGGAGGGCGGCGTGGTGCCCATGGAGGAAGGCTTCCTCCATGCAGTGCAGGCCCTCTGCCAGGAAAAGGACGTGCTCTTCATGCTGGACGAGGTGCAGGCCGGCGTGGGCCGCACAGGATATTTCTATAGCTGCCAGCAGTGGGGCCTTTCACCGGATGTCATCACCACAGCCAAGGGCCTGGGAGGCGGCCTGCCCATCGGGGCCTGCCTGGTGGCGGAGCGGCTGCGGGATATTTTAAAGCCTGGGCAGCAAGGCTCCACCTTTGGGGGCAACCCGGTGGTGTGCGCCGGGGCCAGGGAGGTTGTCCGGCGGGTAAGCCAGCCAGAGTTTTTACAGCAGGTGCGGGAAAAAGGCGCATACCTTACAGAGAAGCTTTCCGCCCTGCCCCAGGTGGAGGCTGTGCGGGGCCGGGGGCTGATGCTGGGGGTGAAGCTGAAAAAAGGCGACGCCCACGACGTGCTGGTAAAGTGTGCGGAAAAAGGGCTTTTAGTCCTCACCGCAAAGGCGCTGGTGCGCTTCCTGCCGCCGCTGACCATCACGAAAGAGGATATAGACGCGGGCCTTGGCATTTTCGCCCAGGTGTTAGAGGAAATATAACCGTCCACAACACAAAGTTTTTTGAAGATTTTTAAGGAGCTTTTTTTCAAAAAAGTTCCTTAAAGCAGGTTTGGACGGCAGTCCAACCAAAAACAAACAGCGAAAAGAGGGAATCACCATGAAGCATTTGTTAAAGCTTTTGGATCTGAGCGGCCAGGAGATTATGGAAATCCTGAACCTTGCGGACCAGCTTAAATACGAGACAAAGCACGGCATCGAGCACCACCGCTTAAAGGGCAAGTGCCTGGGGATGATTTTTGAAAAATCCTCCACCCGCACCCGGGTTTCCTTTGAGGTGGGCATCAACCAGCTAGGGGGATACGCGGTGGTGCTCAGCTCCGACGGATCCCAGATAGGCCGGGGAGAGCCTGTGCAGGATACGGCCCGGGTGCTTTCCCGGTATGTGGACGGCATTATGATCCGCACCTTCGGCCAGGACGAAGTGGAGGCCTTGGCAGAGCATGGCAGCGTGCCTGTGATAAACGGCCTGACAGATTTCTGCCACCCCTGCCAGGTGCTGGCAGACCTGATGACTGTCCGGGAGTTCAAGGGCGCCCTGGAGGGGCTGAAGCTGTGCTTTATCGGCGACGGCAACAACATGATGAACTCCCTGATTGTGGGGGGCCTGAAGGTAGGCATGGCGGTTTCCGTGGCCTGCCCCGAGGGCTACCGCCCGCCTAAGGAAATCCTGGACTTTGCCGCCGGGTATGACTGCTTTGAGCTGACGGACGATCCCCTCCTTGCCGCCAGGGACGCGGACGTGGTGGTGACAGACGTATGGACTTCCATGGGCCAAGAGGAGGAGCGCCAGAAGCGGGAGGCCGCCTTTAAGGGATACTGCGTGGACGAGCGGCTGATGGCTGTGGCAAAGCCCGACGCCATGGTGCAGCACTGCCTGCCCGCCCACCGGGGCGAGGAAATCAGCGCGGAAGTGTTTGAGGCCCATGCCCAGTATATCTTCGAGG
>Ga0137309_100367_pt1 | contig 34274 bp, 33 predicted proteins | sample NAcewiD2O_June_FD_97179 | JGI IMG/M metagenome (GOLD analysis project Ga0137309, IMG submission 97179) | Mouse cecal microbial communities from Vienna, Austria - N-Acetylneuraminic amended D2O_June | ecosystem: Host-associated > Mammals > Digestive system > Large intestine > Cecum | place... | reverse complement strand
GTTGTAAGCCATCAGAGCCTTGGTGTAGTCCTCATAGGTTGCGATATAGGAGCCGATAACCTTTATACCGCAGAACACGTTCTGGTATGGGTTGAACATATCCGCACACTGGTATTGCTCCTCAAGCCTGTCATGATTGACCTCGTTGATTTGCATAAGGCCATAATCATTGGTGGCGCTTACCGCTTCCGGGTTGAACTTACTTTTGTGGTCTATCATGGCGATTATCAGGGACATAGGGACGTGTTCTTCCGCACACAGTTCACAGATGAAGTTCTGCAAACTGCGGGAGAGCGGAACATCGTAGTAGGAGATTTCTACCGCTTCGGGCAACTCCTCTGTTGACGGAGCCGGAACTTCCACCAACTCGGTAACTGTCACTGTCTCGACCTCCACAGGAGCGGTGATTCTTCCGAAAAAGAACCCTACCGCAACGAGGAGAAGGAACAGGATAGCCACCTCTGCCTTTACGATTGTTCTCCGGCTGAACTTTTTCGCTGGTTTCGTTGTTGTAGCCATAGCTGAAATCCTTTCTCATTTTCAGGGTTTTGGTAAAATTCTTCGAGGATTCTCACCAACGGTTTTGCGAGGTCTTCCACCTGTACGTCAGTCAAGACTGCGTTCATCCAGAACCTTTTCGCACTCGGCGAGAATCTTCTTTGCCTTGGGGTAGGTGTACACCCCTCGGAGAATACTGGATAACATAGGCGGCTGGACTACCAAACCTCGCTTTTGGAGTTCCAGAATCATGTCCACTTGGGTTATCCCCATGTATTCCATTCTCTCCTTGACCTTGTTCACGAAAACGCCCTCCTTCTACTCTAATTTTCGGAACTCCTATTGACAAAAAGTAGAATTTGAGTTATTATTCTTATTGCAAGTAACGGAATAAAACTCACCTAACCGCTCAAAAAGTGTGATTTTGAGTGGGCGGTCTCTTATTGCAATCCTCGATTTCGGAGTTCGTGTTCTTATTATAATTCTTCTTATGAGGTTTGTCAATAGGTAAATTCCGTTTTTGAGAATTAATTTTTCAGAAGGGGTCTACCATGACATTTAAGGAAAACATCAATCGTATTTGTAAGGAGCAAGGCACTACACTCACCGCTCTTGTAAAATCAATGGGTCTATCCACCTCAAAAGTATCAAGATGGAACGAAGGAGCGCTCCCAAAAGAAGAACTCATGGTGATGCTGGCAAACAAACTGAATTGCTCGGTGATGGACTTCTTTGCGGATGAAGAAGACCTCGCCATCACCCCTCCGAAGCCACGGGATGAAGACGAGGAAGACATTCTCCGGGTCTACCGTGCGCTCTCCCGGCGCAACAAGCATGAGTTCATGGCAATGGTCTATGATTTTGAAGCTCGCAAAGAATTGGAGGGGGATAACGGCAATTCTGCGGCGGTCTAAGATAGTTTCTATTGAAATGCTACGCAGAAAAGCCATGTTGGAGGTGAGAGTACGAAAGCGGTAATCTATGCTCGCTATTCGAGCCATAACCAGCGGGAAGAATCCATTGAGGGCCAGCTTCGGGAGTGCCACGAGTTCGCCGACAAGAACAAAATCATCGTAATCCGGGAATATTGCGACAGGGCCATATCCGGGAAGACAGACCAGCGCCCCGAGTTTCAGCGCATGATTAAAGACAGCGAAAAACGCCAATTTGAAGCGGTAATCATGTATACCCTTGACCGTTTCGCCCGGAACAGGTACGACAGCGCAATCTATAAAGCCAAGCTCAAGAAGAATGGGGTCAGGGTTTATTACGCCAAACAGCCGCTCCCAGACACCCCGGAATCAATCATCTTGGAATCCGTCATGGAAGGTTATGCGGAATACTACTCCGAAAACCTTGCCCGGAACGTCAAGAGAGGATTGCAGGAAAATGCCCTCAATGGTATCGCCATGGGCAAGACCATCCTTGGCTACAGAAAAAACGCTGACAGAAAACTTGAGATTGATGAAATCGGTGCGGAAGCTGTCAGGCTGATTTTCACCATGTATGCAGAAGGAGCAAAGCTCGAAGATATTGCGAACACTCTCAATACAAAGGGCTATAAAAACTCAAAGGGGCGGGCATTTTGCAAGGACAGCTTCTCCCGTATACTCTGCAATCAGGAGTATCTCGGGAACTATGTGTTCGGTGATACAGTGATTGAAGGAGCCATACCACAGATAATTGACAAAGACCTTTTTGAAAGAGCGGTGAAAAGAAAAACGAGTAGTGCAAACCACCACCCGCATAACAAGGCAAGAGAATCTTATATTTTCACAGGGAAGATTTTTTGCGGTCATTGCGGCGGAACTCTTTACGGTTGCCCCAGCACGTCAGGCTCGGGTAAACTAAACTTCTACTACGTCTGCACAGACAAATACCGTAAGAAAAACGGCTGTACCATGCCCGGAACAAGGAAAGACTGGCTTGAGCGAACCGTTATAGAATACACTGTGAACAACATTCTCACAGATGAAAACATTACCCTGATAGCCGATAGGGTAGTAGCCTTGTATGAGAAGGAAAAGCGGGAGACTTCACGCATACCAGCACTGGAATCCATGATAAAAGATTGCGAACGGAGGATTGACAATCTTATCCGTGCCATTGAACAGGGGATTGCCCCATCCGATGTAAAGAAACGTATTGATGAAATCACAGCAGAGAAGAACACTTTGCAGACAGAGCTTGCAAGGGTGAACATGGAGACACCCATGATTACCAAGGAACGCATAACCTACTGGCTCTCTATGTTCCGTGATGGAGACATAAACAATATCAGCTACCGCAAAGCGATAGCTGATACGTTGATTAACTCTATTCGTGTGAGTAGCGCCGATGATGGAAAGGCCCGTGAAATCATCATAGCCTATAACATAACCGGGTTTGAGGAAGTTAAACTCGGTGGAGCGTATAAGGGTTCATCGGGTGGGAGATGCTGTTCAAGTTTCTGAACGACACGCAGCCAGAGGAGATGGAGGCCCTCCGTAAAATCTATAAGGAAGATTTGGAGGCTACCATTGTCAGCTTCATCAACGCCGAGGTCACCAAGGCCCGTGGTAGCCTTCTGGACGTACTGAAGCATGGTATTGAAATGTCCAACATGAAGCTGGAACTCATGTACACCAAACCGGCGACCACCTTTAACCGGGAACTGCTTGCAAAGTACGAGAAGAATATCTTTTCCGTCATGGAAGAGGTCTGGGCAAGCGATAATGAGCGCATTGACCTTGTGATTTTCCTGAACGGTCTTGCTATCATGTCTTTTGAGCTGAAGTGCAATGCCGCTGGACAGTCCTATCAGGACGCCATTTATCAATATCGTGTGGACCGCAATCCGAAAACCAGGCTGTTTTGGTTTAAGGCCGGATGCCTTGTAAACTATGCAATGGATTTGGAGCAGGTCTATATGACCACTAAGCTGTCCGGAAACTCCACATTTTTCCTGCCGTTCAATATGGGTAATGGTGAAGGAGTATACGCAGGTGCCGGGAATCCGACTTATCAGGACAAGTACAGCGTTTCCTACATGTGGGAGGACATTTTGAAGAAGGATACCGTCCTTGACCTCATCAGCAAGTTTGTCTTCATCGAAACGAAAGAAAGCAAAGACGAGCTAACCGGCAAGACTAAGAAGTCCGAGAATATTATTTTTCCTCGATATCATCAGCTCGATGTTATCCGTAGGCTGCTTGCCGATGTCCGCGAGAATGGAACCACGCAGAACTATTTGATTCAGCACAGTGCAGGTTCCGGCAAAACGAACTCTATCGCATGGCTGGCACATCGCTTGACTTCGCTGCATGATACCAATAATAAAATCATCTTCGATAACATTATCATTGTTACCGACCGTGTCGTTGTAGACCGCCAGTTACAGAAAGCCATCATGGGTATGGAACACAAGGCAGGTCTAATCCGCGTCATGGATGACAAGTGCAATTCTGCCGATCTTGCCATTGCTCTGAATGGTAACACAAAGATCATAGCGACCACCATTCAGAAATTCCCGTACATTGTGGATAGCGTTGCGGATCTGAAGAAAAAGCGGTTTGCCGTTATTATCGATGAGGCCCATTCCTCCACTGCCGGTAAAGATATGGCGGCAGTCACCATGTCGCTCGGTGCCGGTGATCAGGAACTTGGCGATGTCGAAGATATGATTACGGATGAAATCCGGCGCAACGGTAAACAAGCCAATGTGTCTATTTTCGCTTTTACTGCCACACCGAAACCAACCACGATCCAGCTTTTCGGTCGGCTTAACACCAAGGGCCAGCGAGAGGCGTTCCATATTTATTCGATGAAGCAGGCCATTGAGGAAGGCTTTATTCTCGATGTGCTTCAGAACTACACGACATATAACACATTCTACCAGATTAACAAGGAGATTGAAGAAGATCCGCGCTGCAGGACTACGGATGCCAAAAGGCAAATTGCCCGCTTTGTAGAGCTACATGAGGTAAATATTGCCCAGCGCGTAGAGGTCATCGTGGAGCACTTCCGCACGACCGTCATGCCAGAGCTTGGTGGCATGGCAAAGGCGATGGTCATCACTACCTCCAGACAAGGTGCCGTAAAGTACCGCCAGGCTTTTGAGGATTACACCAAAAAGAAAGGCTATACGGACATCAAGGCACTGGTCGCATTCTCCGGCAAAGTGAAGCTGCCCGATGATGAGAAGGAGTACACAGAAGCCTCGATAAATGGGTTCCCGGAGGATCGGCTCACGAAAGTATTTGATACGGACGAGTACCAAGTGTTGCTGGTGGCTAATAAATATCAGACCGGCTTCGACCAGCCGAAGCTATGCGCGATGTATGTACTGAAGAAGCTGAAAGGCGTATCTGCTGTTCAGACACTCTCCCGCCTGAATCGCATTTGCCCGCCGTTTGAGAAAAAGACCTTTGTGCTTGATTTTGTAAACAGTTACGAAGATATCAAGTCTGCCTTTGCGCCGTACTACACGACCACGCTGTTGTCTAATTCGGTGACGCCTACGGCTATTTATGATTTGGAGGCACAGATTGATGCATATACCGTTCTTGATCCGGATGATATTGAAAAGGCAAACAATCTGCTCTACAAGCTGAATATTTCCTCCAAGGATAAGCAAAAGCTGACATTTTACTTCAAGCGGTCAAAGAACATGATTGAAGCATATGATTTGCTCAAACAGCACGAGATTGTGGCCATGATGCGGCACTTTGTTCGGTTCTATGACTTCTTGCTGCAGGTTTCCTGTTTTGAGGATACCGATCTGCACAAAAAGTACAACTTCATCACATACCTGCTTGCGTATATCAATATTCAGCATCCGGGTGGTGGCTATAACCTTGATGGCAAGATTAAAGCCACGAACTTCGTCCAGAAAAAGACCGAGGAACATATAAAATCTGATTTGGTCGCCCAGCCAGTCTTGAAGCTGCCGACTGCTGAGAGTTTCGGTTTGACCGAGGCAAAGGAGGAGCGGTTGTCACAGATCATTGCCGAAATCAACAGCAGGACCGGAAAAGCCTATGATAACGATATCGCAGTCAAGGCTATGTTGCAGATCAGGGACATTCTGATGAAATCCGACAAGCTGAAGACCAGCGCAAAGAACAACACAGTAAAAGACTTTGAGTTCTCTTATTTCGACGATATAGATGAAGCGTTGATTGAAGGGCTGGAACAGAATCAGGACTTCTTCTCCCTGCTTCTGAGCAATGATGAAATTAAGAGGCAGGTGCTTGGCATTTTTACAGAGGAGATATACAGGAGCTTGCGAAACACATAGGAGGAAATGATTCATGTTTGACAAATTTCGTTTGAAAGATGTATTGGTAAAGTACAAACAAGATTTTGTGTCCACGCAGTGGGGTAACGAAAAATATAAATGGGAGGCGGTGAAGTGCTTTCAGGACAATTGGGATGTGAATGCGGCTGATTTTGCCGATATGCTTGCACGCTCCCTTGCTAAAACGTACAATCTGTTGGCCTCCATGAATAACTTCCCAGCTCGAATGATTACGGGATTTGCCAAGACAGCACCGGAAGAAGTGCGGTCCATGTTCCTTGCTCTCTTTGATGAAAACAAGGATGTATATGAGCGGATTGACGCCTTCAAAATGCAATCCTCCATTCTGCTTGAAAAGTATGGCAACGGTGCCGGTCAACATTATCAGTATGAGAATGCTATCAGCACTTATCTATGGTTGCGGTATCCGGATAAGTATTACATCTATAAGTTCGGTGAGATTAAGGCCGTGGCGGATGAGCTGGAAAGTGACTATCGTTTCAAAAAAGGTGCCTATGCAGACAACATCCGGAATTTCCATAAGCTCTATGATGAGATTTGCGAGGAGTTGAAACAGGACACAGAACTTATCAATCTTTTCAAGAGCCAGCTCACGGATACTTGCTATTCTGATCCGGAGCTGAAGACGCTGACATTTGATGTGGGCTTTTATATCAGCCGTTATTACTCGCAGAAAAGCGTTACTGTGACCGAAGTGGAGTGGTTTCCGACAGGTTATGATCCGGGCCTTTCAGTGGACGATTGGCTTGGCCTGCTCGGTGATGAAGATGTCTTCACTACTGGCAGTCTGGAAATCATGAAGCGCATGAAAGATTACGGCGGAATGGCCACCTGCACTCAGCTTTCTGTTAAGTATGGTGAGACCAAGAATTTTTACAACAGCGGTTCCGTGGCACTTGCCCGCCGGGTTGCAGAAAAGACCGGCTGTCCTGTTATGGAACGAGATAATGAACATTGGTGGCCGATTCTTTATTTGGGTAGAAACGCCGGTAAGGACGAAGAAGGAAGCTATGTATGGAAACTGCGCGATGAGCTTGCGGCAGCTTTGGATAAGGTCGATTTAAGCGGAGTGGAGCTTTATGTCGCTGCTGCACCGGGTGAAGAAGATCATGGTTTTTGGTGGCTGAATGCAAATCCGAAAATTTGGAGTTTTTCCGACATAGCCGTTGGCGAAGTTCAGTCGTACACGTTGTTCAATGAGAATGGAAACAAGCGCAGGATTTTTCAAAACTTCCTTGATGTCAAGGCCGGTGATATGATTATCGGCTACGAGTCATATCCTATGAAGCAGGTCGTTGCAATCGGTAAAATCAGTGCGGAGCAGGATGGCGAGAAGATATATTTTGAGAAGGTTGAAGGTCTGACCTCTCCGATTGACTATGCGACATTGAAAGGATGCCCGGAGCTAGAGCGTATGGAGTACTTCCAGAATCCACAGGGCAGTCTGTTCAAACTGACCAGAGGTGAGTATGATTTTATCGTTGACCTCATTCGAGAAGAAAACCCGCTGCAGTCCGAATCGACTATCGACACCTATACGAAGGATGATTTTCTGGAAGAAGTATATATGACCGAAACACGGTACGAGAATCTTGTGGCAGTGCTCCAAAATAAAAAGAACATTATCCTGCAAGGTGCGCCGGGTGTTGGAAAAACCTTTGCAGCGAAGAGACTCGCCTATTCTATGATGGGCGAGAAAGACGAAAGTCGCATCGAATTTGTGCAGTTCCATCAGAATTACTCTTATGAGGATTTCATGATGGGTTACAAACCGGTAGAGGACGGCTTTGAGCTGAAGCACGGCATTTTTTATCGATTCTGTCAAAAGGCTGCCAATCAACCAGACAAGGATTACTTCTTCATCATCGATGAGATCAACCGCGGCAATATGAGCAAGATTTTTGGAGAGCTGCTCATGCTGATTGAGCGCGATTACAGAGGTACAAAGGCTACCCTTGCATACAATGGACTCACGTTCTCTGTGCCGAGAAACCTTTATATCATTGGCATGATGAATACAGCCGACCGCAGCCTTGCTATGATTGACTACGCTCTCCGCCGCCGCTTTAGCTTTTTTGAGGTGGAGCCAGGTTTTGATTCCGATGGGTTCACTCAGTACCAAAACGGTCTTAACAATGAAACCTTGAACGAACTCGTGTCCAGAGTGAAGGATTTGAATAAAGAAATTGCACTGGATAAGTCTCTCGGTAAGGGCTTCTGCATCGGTCACAGCTATTTTTGCGGTAGGGATGTCTGTACCGATGAATGGCTGCACTCGATTGTTGATTACGATATTCTACCCATGCTCTCCGAGTATTGGTTTGACGACGCTTCTAAACTTCAGCGCTGGGAAAACATTCTGCAGGGTGTGTTTCAATGATAAAGGATAAGAGCATATTTATAAAAAACATATACTACATGCTCTCTTATGCGTTTACCACTTTGAATCAGGGTGGCTATGAGAATATGGCGACGGAGGAGTTTGACAATCTGCATAATCTCTTCGCTGCAATTCTAGCCAAGGGAATCGGCAGACAGTTGAAACAGGGCCTCTATCGTGAATATCTGAATCGCAAGGAAGATGTAGCGATAGTACGTGGCAAGATTGATATGCCTGGAACAATTCAAAATCGCCTTGCTCGAAAGCGAGTACTGACCTGTGGATACGATGAGCTTTCTGAGAATAACCTGTTAAATCAGATTTTGAAAACAACGGTGATGATCCTATTGCGTCATGCTAAAGTAGACACCGAATATAAGACGAATCTGAAAAGGGAAATGCTGTTTTTCTCAAATGTCGATATCGTTGATCCGGCATCTATTCATTGGGGCTCAATCCGGTTTCAGAGAAACAACAACACCTACCGAATGCTCGTCAGCCTTTGCCAACTGGTACTTGAAGGTATGCTTTTGACCACAGACGATGGAGAATATAGACTGGCGACCTTTATTGACGAGCAGCGGATGAGTCGACTCTATGAGAAATTCATCCTTGAATTTTACGAAAAGGAGTGCCCACAGGTAAAAGCAACAGCATCACAGATACCATGGGCCTTGGACGATGGTATCGGAACTATGCTGCCGATTATGCAGAGCGATATTATGCTCTCGCAGGGCAGCAAGGTGCTGATTATCGATGCTAAGTATTACACTCATACCACACAAGTACAGTATGATGTTCACACGCTTCACTCGAATAATTTGTACCAGATTTTTACCTATGTGAAGAATAAGGACACCGAGTTTGGCGAGAAACCACACACGGTATCTGGCATGTTGCTATATGCCCGAACGGATGAAACCATCCAGCCCGATAATGTTTATCAAATGAGCGGCAATAAAATTAGCATAAAAACGCTGGATTTGAACCGGGATTTTTCTGCAATCGCTGCGCAGTTGAATGCAATTGTAGAGGAACACTTTGCGTAGTGGCAACAGTTAGCGAACATTTTTGAGGATTTTTGTTGGCAGCATAATAATTCTCAGAATGGTGATTCTGCTGAACAGTTGCGTTTTTGCTCAGATTGGGCTATACTATAGTCGCGTAGCGTTATCACGGTAAAAACAAAATACATCAGAATACGACATAATGTAATTGTGACCATTGACGTGGTATGGTAGAGCACGGTGTGGCTTGCCATGGCCAGGTGTAGCATGGCATGGAACGGTCACAAACAGCTACCCTTCATCAATATAAGAATTGAACGGAGGTACATTATGAATTATTCAGAAAGCACTATCAGACGCAGAGCATACAACATCGGTTACCGAGTGGAGAAAGGCTTCCAGCATTTAGGACAGTTTGTCTACCACGACTCTTGTGGTGACCGCTTTACCGGCTATATGGTGAAAGACCTATATACCGGTTTCTGTGAGTGGGGTTGCTACAGTGAGAATTTTGACCACTTGTGGAATCTTGACGATGTTGCCGAGTTCCTCAAGGGCGAGTACGAAACTCGCGGGTTGGTTTGGTAAAAGGCTGACTAGCTTTCAAAAACCGTGAAAAGAAAACGTGCGCATGGCCTCCGGTTTCCTTGGGTAGCACCGGAGGCCACATTTTAATTTTTCTCCAACCTTTTAATTTTCCCTCTAGCGAGACAGGAGAAGGGTTCAAATTTTTGTCATTTCCGCAGCGGCACCCGGCCCTCAAAATGAAAAAAGTGGGATACCGGAGGCCATCTGCCCCCTCGGCGTCCCGCTATCCCCTTGATTTCAAGACTTTTTCATAGGCAAAATTAAAAAGTCCTCAGTCGATTGTATCATCGACTGAGGACTTTCGTGGTGCCGGTGGTGGGACTCGAACCCACACGCCATCGCTGGCGGCGGATTTTGAATCCGCTACGTCTACCAATTCCATCACACCGGCGGCTATGGTTTAGTATACTAGCTCTTTCCCAAAAATTCAAGAGAAACTTTTCGCTATCTTCAAAAATATCCGCCCCCAGCCCCGCCGCCCTTTTTCGCCCGGAATTTCCCCACAGATTGCGACCGCTTTCCCGGCTTACCTGTCCTATAATATCCCTTGGAAAAAGGAGGCGGGGCGGCGTGACGGTCATTTACATCGACAGCGTGTTTGTTCTGAACGCTCTGATGGACTACCTGCTCCTCCTCTGCGCGGCCCGGCTGGCGGGGCTTCCCCTGCGGCGGGGGCGCTACGCACTGGCGGCCCTGGCCGGGGGCGCTTACGCGGCGGCGGTGTTTCTGCCGGGGCTGGGCTTTTTAGCCCAGACGCCGGTGAAGCTGGCGGCGGGAGTGCTGCTGGGGCTCATCGCCTACGGCGGGGAGGAAAAGCTCTTGCGGCTTTTGCTGCTGTTCTTCGCCGTCTCCTGCGCCATGGCGGGCTGCGTGCTGGGCCTAGGGCTTCTGGCGGGGGGCGGGGTCCCGGCGGTGAACGGCGTGTTCTACACCAACGTGGACGCCAAAGCGCTGGCCGTTGCCGGGACGGCGGCTTACGCCGTCCTCTCCGTGGTCTTCCGGGCGGCGGCGGGCCACGGGGTGAGGGGAGAGCTGCTGCCGGTCCGGGTCTCCATCGCCGGGCGGACGGCGGAGCTGACGGCCCTGTGGGATACGGGCAGCGGCCTCCGATCCCCGGACGGGAGGGCGGTGCTGGTGGCGGCTCCGGGAGCTTTGGACGCCGCCCTGCCTCCGGAGGCGGTCCGAATTTTCCGCCTCCGGGGGCTCGGGGCCCCGGAGGAACTGCTGGAGCCCCTGCGTTCCGCCGCCCCGTCCCTGCGGCCCAGGCTGATGCCATACCACGCGGTGGGGACGAAAGGGGGGCTGCTTCTGGCCATCCGAACGGACTGGACGGAAATCAACGGAATCCGGTATCCGGGGCTGACGGCGGCCCTGGCGCCCACAGCGCTGGGCACGGGCTACGCGGCGCTGTGGGGAGGCCCGGCGGGAAGGGGAGGACGATATGGAAATGTTTCAAGAATGCAGGCATCTGGCAAACCGGGTGTTGGGCTGGCTGCGGGAGCGGCTGCCAGTCCGGCTGAGACTGCGGGAGCCGGAGGAGATTCACTATATCGGGGGCAGCGACACCCTGCCTCCGCCGCTGACCCGGGAGCGGGAGGCGGAGCTGCTGGCCAACATGGACGAGACGGCCCGGCAGGAGCTGATCGAACATAATCTCCGGCTGGTGGTGTACATTGCCCGGCGGTTCGAGAACACGGGCATCAACATCGAAGATCTAATTTCCATCGGGACCATCGGCCTTATCAAGGCGGTGGGGACCTACCGGACGGACAAGAACATCAAGCTGGCCACCTACGCCTCCCGGTGCATTGAAAATGAGATTTTAATGTATCTCCGCAAAAACGCCAACCGGAAGGGGGAGGTGTCCTTCGACGAGCCCCTGAACACGGACTGGGACGGCAACGAGCTGCTGCTCTCCGACGTGCTGGGCACCGACGAGGACGTGGTCATGCGGCCCATTGAGGAGGACGTGGACCGCTCCCTGCTGGCCCAGGCCATCAGCACGCTTTCTCCCCGGGAAAAAGAGATCATCACCCTCCGCTTCGGCCTGGGGGGCGGGAAGGAGCAGACCCAGAAGGAGGTGGCGGACCGGCTGGGTATCTCCCAGTCCTACATCTCCCGGCTGGAAAAGCGGATTATCAGCCGGTTGAAGAAGGAAATTCTGCGCCTGTCTTGACAAGGCGGGACGGGGTGTAGTATACTGGCCTCTATAAAAACGCAAGGAAGGGAAGTAGTACCCGGCCTGCCGAGGCCAAGAGAGGACGCGGATGGTGAGAGCGTCCCCAAGGCGGCGGGGGAAGTCGTCCCGGAGCGGCGCGGCTGAACGGAGAGTAGGCCGCGACGGAGGTCCCGCCGTTAGAGGGGAGACGAGTGTCCCGCGAGGGAAATTCAGGTGGTACCGCGGATTTGTATTCGCCCTGAGCCAGGTGGCTTGGGGCGGTTTTCTTTTTCGGAGGAGCTGAGATGGTATTCCGGATGCGGGCGGTTCTGGTGGAGGAGGACCGGAAGGCGTGGCGGCTGGCTTCCGCTAAGCGGGAAAAATTGGCCCGCAGCGGCTATGGCCTATTCCTGGGACTATGGTTCGTAATGAAGCTCCTGGGAATGTTTTTGGCCGGTTGCGGCGCGGTAATCCTCTATGGGACCGGCGCGGAGGATCCCGGAGTGATTAAGGGCGTTTTGCAGGCGATCATAGCGCTGTACCTCATCGGCGGCGGCGGGTGGCTGCTTCTGACGCTTCCCCGCCCTCCAAAGCGGCCTGAAAAGCTGCCCGACAGGGATTTCCCGCCCTCCGGCATGCCGGACACACCGGTCCGGGCTGTATTCTTTGGGGACGGGTACTTTGTCTTTTGGGAGGGGCCCGGGAAGGTTCGCCGGGGGTATTCGTCCATCAGAGCCTATTGGGAGGACGAGGGGCGGTTTTACCTCTTTTTTGAGGACCGACTGCCCTTGGTCCTGCCGAAGCGGGGATTAGCCGGGGGAACGGAGGAGGACTTCCGGGACTTCCTGGAGCGGGAATTTGGATGGCCTGTGGAAAGGATAAAATAGCGATGGAATTTCAGTTTGAGACAAGATACGATCAAAAGGGCTTGACCGCCCTGGCCCGGGCCCTGCGCAAGACGATTCGGAAAAAGCGCAGCCGGAGGAGCCATATATTTGGCTGGTGTATCGTGGCGCTGGCGATTTTGCTGATTGCCGCGCGGCGGCTTCTGGACGAACCGTGGACCCTTCAGGACACCCTGAACTGCGGCATCGGCGTGATATTGATCGCGATATTGTTTACTGAGGATCAGGTCAACGCCTTCTTTGCCCAAAAGAAGCTGCTGCCCGGCACATCGTCCGCGAAGAGTGTTTTTACAGAGGAGAGTTACACCTCAACAACAGAGGCGGCGGCCACGGAATTTCATTATGAGGCGGTTCAGCAGGTGTGCGAGACAGAGGATTACTTTGTGCTCCTGTTCAGCCGCCAGCACGGACAGATTTATGACAAAGCTTCCCTGAGCGGCGGGACGGCCGAGGAGTTCCGGAGCTTCATCACCGAAAAAACCGGAAAGCCGATTGCATATATTAAGTAAGAATACAAGTTTACAGAATAGGAGAAACCGACATGAAAAAAGAACTGCCGAAAGTGTACGAACCCCAGCAGGTGGAGGGCCGCATCTACGAGGCGTGGGAGAACGCCGGGTGCTTCCGGGGCGACCCGGACCCCGCGAAAAAACCCTTCTCCATCGTCATGCCGCCCCCCAACGTCACGGGCCAGCTCCACATGGGCCACGCCCTGGACTGCACCCTCCAGGATATCCTTACCCGCTTCAAGCGGATGCAGGGCTATGCCGCCCTCTGGGTCCCCGGCGTGGACCACGCCGGCATCTCCACCCAGGTGAAGGTGGAAGAGGACCTCCGGGTCAACGAGGGCCTGAGCCGCTATGACCTGGGCCGGGAGAAGTTCCTCCAGCGGGTCTGGAAGTGGAAGGAAAAGTACGGAAACCGCATTGTCCAGCAGCAAAAGAAGATGGGCGTGTCCTGCGACTGGTCCCGGTCCCGCTTCACCATGGACGAGGGGCTTTCCAAGGCCGTCCGGGAGACCTTCTGCGAGCTCTACGATAAGGGCCTTATTTACAAGGGAAGCCGCATTATCAACTGGTGCCCCCACTGCGTCACCGCCCTCTCCGACGCGGAGGTGGAGTACCAGGACAAGCCCGGCCACCTCTGGCACATCCGCTATCCCCTCACCGACGGGTCTGGCGACCTGGTGGTAGCCACCACCCGGCCCGAGACCATGATGGGCGACACCGGCGTGGCCGTGAACCCGGAGGATGAGCGGTTCCGGCACCTGGTGGGCAAAACCTGCATCCTGCCCATTATGAACCGGGAGATCCCCATTGTGGCGGACGAGTATGTGGAGCTGGGCTTCGGCACCGGCGCGGTGAAGATGACCCCCGCCCACGACCCCAACGACTTCGAGGTGGGCCTCCGGCACAATCTGGAGATCATCCGCTGTATCGGAGACGACGGGAAAATCAACGAAAACGGCGGGCCCTACAACGGGATGGACCGCTATGAATGCCGGAAGGCCATTGTGAAGGATTTGGAGGAGCAGGGGTATCTGGTGAAGACCGAGCCCTACAGCCACAACGTGGGCACCTGCTACCGCTGCCACAACGACGTGGAGCCCCTGATCTCCGCCCAGTGGTTCGTGAAGATGGAGCCCCTGGCGAAGGAAGCCCTCCGGGTGGTCCGGGAGGGCGAGGTGAAGTTCGTCCCCGAACGGTTTAGCAAGACCTACACCAACTGGATGGAGAACGTCCACGACTGGTGCATCTCCCGCCAGCTCTGGTGGGGCCACCAGATTCCCGCCTGGTACTGTGACGAGTGCGGGCACATCAACGTCAGCCGGGAGGACCCGACAAAGTGCGAACAGTGCGGCAGCGCGCGCCTGACCCGGGACCCCGACGTGCTGGACACCTGGTTCAGCTCCGCCCTGTGGCCCTTCTCCACCCTGGGCTGGCCGGAAAAGACCGAGGATTTGGACTTCTACTACCCCACCTCCGTCATGATTACCGGCTACGACATCATCTTCTTCTGGGTCTCCCGGATGATCTTCTCCGGCTGCGAGCAGATGAAGAAAATTCCCTTCCGCACCGTCCTCATCCACGGCCTGGTCCGGGACGACAAGGGCCGCAAGATGTCCAAGTCCCTGGGCAACGGCATCGACCCCCTGGAGGTGGCGGAAACCTACGGCGCGGACGCCCTGCGGTTCAACCTCATCACCGGAAATTCCCCCGGAAACGACATGCGCTTCTACACGGAAAAGTGCGAGGCCATGCGGAACTTCGCCAACAAGGTCTGGAACGCCAGCCGCTTCGTCATGATGAACCTGGGGGATTTGGAGGCCTATGACCTTCCGGCGGCGGAGGCTTTGGAGCGGGAGGACAAGTGGGTCCTCTCCAAGCTGAACACCCTGGTGAAGGAGGTCACGGAGAACCTGGACAGCTATGAGATCGGCGTGGCCTCCGCCAAGGTTTACGACTTCCTGTGGGACACCTACTGCGACTGGTATATCGAGCTGACGAAGACCCGGCTGAACGGGGAGGACGAGGCGGCGAAGTCTACCGCCCGGAACGTCCTTTGCTATGTGCTGACGGAGCTTTTGAAGCTGCTGCACCCCTTCATGCCCTTCATCACCGAGGAGATTTTCCAGGCCCTTCCCAAGCGGGCGGGCTCCGGGGACAAGTTCCTGATGACGTCCCGGTGGCCGGAGTACGGCGAGGCTTTGAACTTCCCCAAGGAGGAGGCCGCCATGGAGGCGGTTATGGACACCATCAAGGCCATCCGGGCCCGCCGGGCGGAGATGAACGTGCCCCCGTCCAAAAAGGCGGAGGTGCTGCTGGTCACCGCCGCGCCCGAGCCCTATGAGCAGGGCCTCCACTTCCTCCAGCGGCTGGCCTTTGCCTCCCAGGTGCGTTTCGCGGCGGAGGCCCCGGCGGATCTCACGGGACAGGTGAGCATCGTCACCCACAACGCCACGGCCTATCTGCCCCTCAGCGAGCTGGTGGATTTGGCGGCGGAGCGGGAGCGCATCGCCAAGGAGAAGGAAAAGGCGGAGAACGGCCTGCGGATTGTGGAGCAGAAGCTCTCCAACGAGAAATTTGTCTCCCGGGCCCCGGAGGCGGTGGTGAACGCCGAGAAGGAGAAAGCGGAGAAGTTCCGGGAGCTCATCGCCAAGCTGGAGGAGTCCGCCAAGGCGCTGGGCTGCTGAAGCGGCTGGCGATGTATAAAAAAGAAGGACCCGAGACGTGCGTCTCGGGTCCTTTTCATGTCCGCCAAACGATGCGCCGCCGTTGCCAGATGGAGGGGGCGAACAGCAGCAGCATGGGGAAAATTTCCAGGCGGCCCACCAGCATGTCGAAGGACAGCAGCAGCTTGGACCACCAGGAGAAGGCGGAGAAATTCCCCATGGGCCCCACCACCTCCAGGCCCGGGCCGATGTTGTTGATGCAGGCCGTCAGGGCGGTGAAGGTGGTGACGATGTCGAAGCCGTCCAGGCTGAGCAGCAGGAAGGAAACCGTGAACACCAGGAGGTACACCGTGAGAAAGAGGTGGACGCTGCGGATGTGCTTGTCCGTCAGGGCCTTGCCCTCAAACCGGGTGGTGGTGACGGCGTTGGGGTGGAGCATCTTCCGCATGTCTCCCCAGGAGGTCTTGGCCAGAATCACAATCCGGGCCACCTTGATGCCGCCGCCGGTGGACCCGGCGCAGGCCCCGATGAACATCAGCACCACCAAGATTCCCTTGGAGAAGGTGGGCCAGAGGTTGAAGTCCGCCGTGGCGTAGCCGGTGGTGGTGATGATGGAGGCCACCTGGAAGAAGGAGTACCGGAGGCTCTGGCCGAAGGACTCGTACATGTGGAGAATGTCCGTGGCAATAGCCAGCACCGCCGCGCCCACAATGGCCGCGTAGGCCCACAGCTCCTCGGAGCGGAACACGTCCCGGAAGCGGCGGACCAGGAGGAAGTAATAGAGGTTGAAGTTCACGCCGAAAAGCAGCATGAAAATCCCAATGACCACGTCGAAGTAGGCGTTGTCATAGGCCCCCACGCTGAGGTTTTTATTGCTGAAGCCGCCGGTGCCCGCAGAGCCGAAGGCGTGGATGCAGGAGTCGAAAAGGGGCATTCCCCCCAGGACCAGCAGGACGATTTCAATGAGGGTCATAACCAGGTAGATGCCGTAGAGAATCTTCGCCGTGTCGCTCATGCGGCTCACCAGCTTCCCCACCGACGGGCCCGGCATCTCCGCCCGGAGCAGGTGCATCCCGTGGCCGTCGGTCATGGGCAGCACCGCCATGACGAAGACCAGCACGCCCATGCCGCCAATCCAGTGGGTGAAGCTGCGCCAGAACAGCACGCTCTGGCTCAGGGGTTCCACCGCCGTGAGGATGGTGGCCCCGGTGGTGGTGAAGCCGGAGACGGTTTCAAAAAAGGCGTCGATGCAATGGGGGATATACCCGGAAATCACAAAGGGCAGGGCCCCGAAAGCGCTCATCAGCACCCAGGCCAGGGCCACCACGGCAAAGCCGTCCCGGGCGTAGAGGGAGGTCTGCTTGGGCTTTTTGCGGAAGGGGAGGCCCGCGATCAAAAGAAGCAGGATGGGCCCCAGGAAGGGCAGGGCCGGTTCCCCATAGAGCAGCGCCACCAGGGCGGGCAGAAGCAGCAGCGCCGCCTCCGTCCATAAAATCCGCCCGATGACGAAGCCAATCATTTGATAATTCAAAAGACGCTTCCCCCTTTACTCCCGGCAGATGTCGTGGATGTCCTGAAGGGACGTGTCCGTGGTAACCACGATCACGTCGTCCCCCAGACTGAGGCAGTCGTTGCCGGAGGGGATGACAATCTTCCCGTTCCGCTGGACGATGCCCGCCAGCAGCAGGCCGTTGCGGAGCTTCAGGTTTTTCAAGGGCACGCCGATGAAGGGCACGTCCGGCCCCACGCCGAACTCCAGGGCCTCCACCGCCCCGTCCACCAGCCGGTGGAGGGTCTTGATTTTGGCGCCCTCGGCGCTCTCCATGGCCCGGACGTACTGGACGATGAGCTCCGTGGTGGTGGAGCGGGCGGAGATCACGCTGTCGATCATGCTCTCGTTGCTCACCAGGTCCACCAGGGATTTCCGGTTGATTTTCGCCACCACCTTGCAGTGGTTCCCCGACTCCTTGGAGGCGCACATGGACATTAAGATGTTGGCCTCGTCAATGCCGGTGATGGCCACAAAGGCGTCTGTCTGGCCGATGCCCTCCTCGTGGAGCAGGTCCGTGTCCGTGCCGTCCCCCACAATGACCAGGGCCTTGGGGAGCTGCTCGCCCATCTGGATGCAGCGCTGCTCGTCCCGGTCGATGATTTTCACGGACATGCCCATGTTCAAAAGCTCGCTGGTGAGGTAGTAGCAGATCTTGCTGGCCCCCACGATCATGACGGTGGACGCCTTGGAGCGGAAGACCCCCAGGTGCCGGAAGAACTGGGCCAGCTGGTCCGGGGAGGAGGTGAGGTAGATTTTATCCCCCGCCCGGAGGACGAAGTCGCCGGAGGGGATGATGGTCCCGCCCTTCCGGGCCACGGCGCAGATCAGCACCCGGACCCGGATGTTCCGGTACAGGTCCGCCAGGGCCAGGCCGTCCAGGGCGGAGTCGGCGGGGAGGCGGTATTCCACCAGCTCCAGCCGCCCCTTGGAAAAGGTCTCCACCTTCATGGCGGTGGGGAAGCGGAGCACCCGGGCAATCTCCCGGGCGGCGGCCCGCTCGGGGTTGATGGCCATGGAGAGGCCCAGCTCGTCCCGCATAAAGCGGAGCTGCTTTTCATACTCGGGGTTGCGGATGCGGGCGATGGTGTGCTTGGCCCCCAGCTTCCTGGCCACCAGGCAGGAGAGGATGTTCAGCTCGTCACTGGAGGTGGTGGCGATCAAGAGCTCCGCCTTTTCCACCTCCGCCTCTTTCTGCACGCCGTAGACCGCGCCGTTGCCGCAGACTCCCATAACGTCATAGATGTTGATGATGTTGTCGATGAGCTGGGGGTCCTGGTCCACCACGGTGACGTTGTGCCCGTCGGCAGAGAGCTGCTGGGTCAGGGCGGAGCCCACCTTCCCAGCGCCCACGATGATGATTTTCATGTACGCCTCCTAAAAGACAGGCCGGGGCATAGACCCCGGATATGGTACTGGACAACATTCTAATTATATAAGATTTTCACAAAAAAGGGAAGAGCCGATCCGTGAAAATTTTCCTTGACAACCGGGAGCCTCCTGTGTAAAATAAGTTCAATTATTTTAATTAAAAATTTTTAGTTAAAATAATTGATATTTCGACAAACAAGGAGAATCTCAAATGGAATTCGAGAAAGTACGTGATATCATCGTGGAAACCCTGGGCTGCGAGGCGGAGCAGGTGACGCTGGAGGCCTCCCTGTCCGACGATCTGGGGGCGGATTCCCTGGCGGCGGTGGAGCTGGTCATGGCCCTGGAGGAGGCCAGCGGAATCACCATCGACGACGCCGATGTGGAGACCCTGAAAACCGTGGGCGACATTGTGAAGTACCTGGAGGCCCACAAGGCCTGAACCGCGTTGCCGAAACCTACATTTCCGTGAAGCGCCGCCCCGTTGACGACAGCGGGGCGGCGGGCTTGGAAAGGAACGAGTATGACCAACCAGGAAATTTATGACTTAATGGCCCGCTTTGACACCAGCGGCTTGCAGAAGCTGAAGCTGTCACAGGGGGATTTTAAAATAGAACTGGAAAAGGCGGCCCCCGCTCCGGCGGCCGCTTCCGCCATGGTTCCCATACCCGCCGCACCGGCGGCGGCTCCGGCGGCGGAGGAGGCCCCCGCCGTCACCGCGCCGCTGGTGGGCACCTTCTACGCCGCTCCCGCCCCGGAGCAGCCCCCCTTTGCCATGCCGGGGGACAAGGTGAAGAAGGGGCAGACCGTCTGCCTCATCGAGGCCATGAAAACCATGATCGAGGTTCCCGCCCCCTGCGACTGCGTCATCGAAGAGGTGCTGAAGGCCAACGGGGAGCTGGCGGCTTTCGGCGAGGCGCTGATGCGCTACCGGCCATGCTGAAGCGGGTCCTTATCGCCAACCGGGGGGAGATTGCCCTCCGGGTCCTCCGGGCCTGCCGGGAGCTGGAGATCGAGACGGTGGCCGCCTATTCCGAGGCGGACGCGGAGGCCCTCCACGTTCAGCTGGCCACGGAGTCCGTCTGCATCGGCCCCGCCCGGGCGGCGGACAGCTATTTGAATCAGGACGCCCTGCTGACGGCGGCCCTGGCCACCGGCTGCGACGGCATACACCCGGGCTACGGCTTTCTCTCCGAGAACGCGGACTTCTCCGACGCCTGCGCCAAAGCGGGGCTGACCTTCATCGGCCCCTCCGGGGAGGCCATCCGAAAGGCGGGCTCCAAGTCCGCCGCCCGGGATTTGATGAAGGCGGCGGGGGTCCCGGTGACTCCCGGCTCCGACGGCCCCGTCTCCTCGGTGGAGGAGGCCCTGGCGGCGGCGGAGGCCGTGGGCTGGCCGGTGCTGCTGAAAGCCTCCGCCGGAGGCGGAGGAAGGGGCATCCGCCGCTGTGACGGCCCGGACGCGCTTCCCGCCGCCTGCGCCGAGGCCAAGGCGGAGGCCGCGGCCTGCTTTGGAAACGACGAGATGTACCTGGAGAAGCTGGTGCTGAACCCCCGGCATGTGGAGGTGCAGATTCTGGCGGACCGCCAGGGGCATACCATCCACCTGGGGGACCGGGACTGCTCCGTCCAGCGGCGGAACCAGAAGCTGATAGAGGAGGCCCCCGCCCCCGGCCTCAGCCCCGCCCTGCGAAGGGCCATGGGAGAAGCCGCTGTCCGGGCGGCGGAGGCCGTGGGCTATGAGGGGGCCGGGACGGTGGAATTCCTGGTGGACGGGGAGAATTTCTACTTTATGGAGATGAACACCCGCATCCAGGTGGAGCACGGGGTCACGGAGCTGGTCACCGGGGTGGATCTGGTGCGCCAGCAGCTTCGGATTGCCTCCGGCCTGTCTCTGGATATGGGGCAGAAGGACGTAACGATCCGGGGCTGCGCCATGGAGTGCCGGGTCAACGCCGAGGACCCCCACGGGGACTTCCGCCCCTGTCCCGGCAAGGTGGAGTTCCTCCACTTCCCCGGCGGCGCGGGGGTCCGGGTGGACTCCTGCCTCTACAACGGCTGCACCATGTCCCCCTATTACGATTCCCTGGCCGCCAAGGTCCTGGCCCACGGGGCCACCCGGCTGGAGGCCATCCGCAAGCTCCGCCGCTGCCTGGAGGAATTCACCCTGGAGGGCTTCCCCACCAACGCGGAGCTGTCCTATGAGATTTTATTCCACCCCGTTTTCGTCCGGGGCCGGTGCACCACGGGCTTTTTGGACGCGCACCTGGCGGAGCTGCTGGACTTCAGCCGCCGGGTGGAGGAGAAGGAGGCGGAGGCATGAGCAGCATCTTTGCCAAGCGCCGGGCCCGGCTTTTGGCCATGAAGGCCATCCGAGACAGCTACGTCCCCGGGGACCAGCTGGTGGCCTGCCCCAAGTGCGGCGGGGAGAGCCAGCGGAAGGACGTGGCGGGGAATCTCTCCGTTTGCCCCCTCTGCGGCTATCACTTCCCCATCGGGGCCTATTACCGGCTCAGTACCATTCTGGACCCCGGCAGCTTCCGGGAGCTGAACGAAAAGCTCCCCGCCGCCGATCCCCTGTCCTTCCCCGGCTACCGGGAGAAGCAGCGCCTGGCCCAGCGGAAAACCGGCCTCACGGAGGCCGCCGTCACCGCCACCGGGACCATCGGCGGGCGGAAGTGCGTGGCGGGCGTGCTGGACAGCCGCTTTTTCATGGGCAGTATGAGCGCCGCCGTGGGGGAGAAGATCACCCTGGCCATTGAGTACGCGGCGAAAAACAAGCTGCCCTTGATCCTCTTCTCCGCCAGCGGCGGGGCCCGGATGCAGGAGGGCATTTTGTCTCTGATGCAGATGGCGAAAACCTCCGCCGCCCTGGCCCGGTTTTCGGAGAAGGGGCTGCTTTACATCTCCGTCCTGACGGACCCCACCACCGGCGGCGTCACCGCCAGCTTCGCCTCCCTGGGTGACATCATCCTGGCGGAGCCGGGGGCCTTAATCGGCTTTGCCGGGCCTCGGGTGATTCAGCAGACCATCGGCGAGACGTTGCCGGAGGGCTTTCAGCGGGCGGAATACCAGGAGGAGCACGGCTTTGTGGACGCGGTGGTCCCCCGGGGAGAGCTCCGGGAGACCCTGAGCCGCCTTCTGCGGCTTCACGAGAAAGGAGGCCGCCCATGAGCAGGCTTACCGCCGCGGAGCGGGTTGCCGCGGCCCGGCACCCCCAGCGGCCCAATATTACGGATACCATCGGCGCCCTCTTCACCGATTTTTTCGAGCAGAAGGGGGACCGCCTCTGCCGGGAGGACCCGGCCATTTTAGGGGGAATCGCCCTGTACCACGGGAGGCCCGTCACCGTCATCGGCACCCGGAAGGGGAAAACGGCGGAGGAGAGCATCCGCTGCAACTTCGGCATGCCGGGGCCCGAGGGCTACCGGAAGGCCCTGCGCCTCATGCGGCAGGCGGAGAAGTTCCGCCGCCCGGTGCTCACCTTTATCGACACCTCCGGGGCCTATCCCGGCCTGGAGGCCGAGGCCCGGGGACAGGGGGAGGCCATCGCCCGGAATTTGATGGAGATGAGCCGCCTCACGGTGCCGGTCATCGCCGTGATCACCGGCGAGGGCAACAGCGGCGGGGCCCTGGCCCTGGGTGTGGCCGACCGGGTGCTGATGCTGGAGAACGCGGTTTACGCCATTCTCTCCCCGGAGGGCTTCGCCTCCATCCTCTGGAAGGACGCGGCGCGGCACGCGGAGGCCTGTGACCTGATGAAGCTCACCGCCCCGGACCTGCTGGCCCTGGGGATTGTGGACGACGTGGTCCCGGAGCCGGAGGGCGGGGCCCACCTGGCCCCGGAGCTTGTGTTCCAGGAGCTGGACCGCGCCTTAAGCCGCCACCTGGCGGCGCTTTTAAAGGAGAGCGGCGGAAGCCTGGCGGAAAAGCGTTATCAAAAATTCAGGAAAATGGGCGTGCCCCCGAAGGAGGAGTCATGAACGGAATCAAAATTCGGGGGACCGGCCGGGGGGTGCCCGGGAAGCTGGTGAGCAACCGGGACCTGGAGAAGCTTGTGGAGACGAACGACGAGTGGATTTCCAGCCGTACCGGCATCAAAACCCGGCACCACTGCGCCGGGGAGGAGACCTTTTCCGCCATCACCGCCCAGGCGGCCCGCCGGGCCCTGGCGGACGCGGGGGTCTCGCCGGAGGAAATCGGGGCCTGCATCGTGGCCACGGTGACCCCGGAGACCATGGTCCCCTCCGCCGCCTGTACGCTCCAGCGGGAGCTGGGGCTTCCGGAGGATATCCTTTGCTTCGATTTGGGGGCGGCTTGCAGCGGCTTTTTGTTCGCCCTCCATACCATGGAGTGTTTGCTGAACGCCTCCCCCCGGAAATTCGGACTGGTGGTGGGGGCGGAAAATCTGAGCCGCTGCATCGACTGGTCCGACCGGGGGACGTGCATCCTCTTCGGGGACGGAGCCGGGGCCGCCGTGGTGGAGTGCCGGGAGGGCTGGCCCTCCATCTCCTCCATCATGGGCTGTCACGGCAGCGGCGAGCTGCTCCGCCTCCCAGGCCCGGGGGCGGGGGAGCCCGGCCTCATCTCCATGGAGGGCACCCGGGTCTTCAAGTTCGCCGTGGAGGCGGTGCCCTGGTGCGTGGACCAGGTGCTGAAAAAGACGGGACGGACCGTGGAGGATGTGGACTTCTTCGTCTTCCACCAGGCCAACGCCCGGATCATCGACCTGGCGGTGCGGAAATACCGCATTCCGCCGGAGAAGTATTATAAAAACATCGCCGAATACGGCAACACCTCCGCCGCCAGCATTCCCCTGGTCCTCAGCGAGCTCCGGGAGCAGGGAAAAATCGGCCCCGGCAGCCGGATTCTGGCCGTGGGCTTCGGCGGCGGCCTGACCTGGGGAGGATGCCTGATTGAGTTCGCGTGAGGGGAGAGACATACTGTGAAAAAATTAAACGAAATCCTGGGGACCGAGTTCCCCATTATCCAGGGCGGCATGGCCAACGTGGCCACCGGCGAGTTCGCCGCCGCCTGCTCCAACGCCGGGGCCCTGGGCATGATTGCCACCGGGGCCTGGGATGCGGACCGGGTGCGGAGCGAGATCCGCCGGGCCCGGGAGCTGACCGATAAGCCCTTTGGCGTGAACCTGATGCTGATGAACCCCTGCGCCGCCGGCATCGCCCAGGTGATTCTGGACGAGGGCGTGCAGGTTGTCACCACCGGCGCGGGAAACCCCGGCCAGTTCATCCCCGCCTGGAAGGAAGCCGGAATCAAGGTTATCCCCGTGGTGGCGGCGGCGGTGCTGGCAAAGCGGCTCAGCCGCTACGGCGTGGACGCCTTCGTGGCCGAGGGCATGGAGTCCGGGGGCCATGTGGGGGAGATGACCACCATGGCCCTGGTGCCCCAGGTCATCGACGCGGTGGACGTGCCCGTCATCGCCGCCGGCGGCATCGCCGACGGGCGGCAGATGGCGGCGGCCCTGGCCCTGGGGGCCGCTGGCGTCCAGGTGGGCACCTGCCTGCTGGCAAGCCCGGAGTGCCCCATTCATGAAAACTACAAGCAGGCGGTCCTAAAGGCCAAGGACAGCGACACCACCGTCACGGGCCGCTCCATCGGCGGGCCGGTGCGGGTGCTGAAAAACAAGATGGCCCGGGAGTACTTGGCCCTGGAGAAGCGGAACGCCACGCTGGAAGAGCTGGAAACCGTTACCATCGGCGGCCTCCGCCGGGCGGTGCTGGAGGGCGACGTGGACCACGGCAGCGTCATGATGGGCCAGGTGGCCGGCATGGTTCACGAAATCCGGCCCCTGCGGCAGATTTTTGAGGAGCTGTACAACGGCGGAAAGGCCGTTCTGGAACAGGTGCACCAGGAATGGCGGTGACGATCCGGGGAAAGGCCCTGGAGCTCCCCATTGTCCAGGGGGGCATGGGCATCGGCGTCAGCCTGGAGCGGCTGGCGGGAGCCGTGGCCGCGCTGGGGGGCATGGGCACCCTGTCCGCCGCTTTCTGCGGCTTCCGGGAAGTGGATTTTTCGACGAATCCCCGGGAGGCCAACCTCCGGGCCCTGGTCCGGCAGATTGGCAGGGCAAAGGAGATTGCCAAGGGCGCGGGATTGGTGGCGGTGAACGTCATGGTGGCCGCCGCCCAGTATGCCGACAGCGTGCGCGCCGCCCTCCGGGCGGGGGTGGACGCGGTGGTCTGCGGCGCGGGCCTTCCCAAGGATCTGCCGGGCCTGGCGGCGGAGGTGGGAAACGAGGACGCGGCCCTGGCCCCAGTGGTCAGCGGGGGCCGCTCCGCCGCCTTGATCTGCAAGCTGTGGGACCGGCGCTATGGCCGGGTTCCGGACTTTGTGGTTGTGGAGGGCCCCCTGGCCGGGGGACACCTGGGCTTTTCCCCCGAGGAGGCCCGGGAGGCCCAGGCGGGACGGCCCCGCCCCCTGTCCGCCCTGCTGGCGGAGGTGCTGGAGGCCCTGGCCCCCTTCCGGGAGAAGTACGGGCGGGATATCCCGGTCTTTGTGGCCGGGGGCGTGAAGAGCGGGGCGGAGCTGCGCCGCTACATGGACCAGGGCGCGGCGGGAGTCCAGTTTGCCACCCGCTTCATCGCCACGGAGGAGTGCGACGCCAGCCCCGGTTATAAACAGGCTCTGCTGGACGCGGAGGCGGAGAACGTCACCATTGTCCAGAGCCCCGTGGGCATGCCGGGCCGGGCCCTGAGAAGCCCGCTGATCCGGCGGGTGGAGGCGGGAACGCAGCCGAAAATCACCCGCTGCGACCGCTGCCTTGCCGCCTGTGACTGCAAGACCGCACCCTACTGCATTTCCAAGGCGCTGATTGCCGCCGTGGAGGGGGACTGGGAAAACGGCCTCTTCTTCTGCGGGGCCAACGCCGGGGAGGTCAACACGTTTTCCACGGTCAAAGAGCAGATGGACCAGATTTTAAACGAATGGAGGACCGCGCCATGAAGCTCGGTTTCTTATACGCCGGACAGGGCAGCCAGCACCCCGGCATGGGGGCGGATTTGTACGAGGCCTATCCCGCCTTCCGGCAGGTGCTGGACGCCGCCCAGGCGGAGGTGGATTTTGACCTGAGGAGGACCTCGTTTGAGGACCCGGAGGGCGTCCTGAACCAGACCCGCTATACCCAGCCCTGCATGGTGGCCTTCGCCGCCGGGCTGACGGCGGTGCTGCGGGAGAAGGGGATCGTCCCCGCCGTGGCGGCGGGCCTCTCTTTGGGGGAGTACTCCGCCCTTCACGCCGCCGGAGTGTTTGACGCAAAGACGGCGGTCCGCCTGGTGGCCTTCCGGGGGAAGGCCATGGAGGAGGCCGCGAAAGGCCATGACAGCGCCATGACGGCCGTCCTGGGCCTGGGCCGGGAGCCGCTGCAAAAGGCCTGTGAGGCGGCGGCGGACCTGGGGACCGTGGTTATAGCCAACTACAACTGCCCCGGCCAGCTGGTCATTGGCGGGGACAAGGCGGCGGTGGAGAAGGCCGCGGCCCTGGCGAAGGAACAGGGCGCGAAGCGCTGTCTCCCCCTGAAGGTCAGCGGCCCCTTCCATACGCCTTTGATGAAGCCCGCCGGGGAGGCGCTGGAGAAGTATTTCCAGAACGTGCCCTTTGAAGCGCCCGGAATTCCCGTCCTCTACAACTGCCTGGGCCGGGAGAAGGGGGCGGAGGATTCCATTCCCGCCCTGCTGGTCCGTCAGGTCCAGAGCAGCGTTTTTATGGAAGACACCATCCGCCGCATGGCGGAGCTGGGCCTGGACGCCCTGGTGGAAATCGGGCCGGGGAAGGCCCTCAGCGGCTTTGTGAAGAAAACCGTTCCCGGCCTCCCGGTTTACGCCGTGGAGAGCCCGGCGGACGTGGAGGCCCTGGAAGGGCTGGTAAAGGAGAACGGATGATGAAGTTCGAGGGAAAGACCGCCGTCGTCACCGGCGGAAGCCGGGGAATCGGCCGGGCCGTCTGCCTGGAGCTGGCGGCGGGAGGGGCCAATGTGGTCCTCTGCTACGCCGGGAACGAGGCGGCGGCCCAGGAGACCGTCCAAGCCGTGGAGGCCCTGGGGGCCAAGGCCCTGGCGGTCCGGTGCGACGTGTCCGGCGCCGCCCAGGTGGACGCGCTGGTAAAGTCCGCGGTTGAGGCGTTTGGAAGAATCGACATTCTGGTGAACAACGCCGGGGTTACCCGGGACAATCTGATTATGCGCATGGGCGAGGAGGACTTCGACGCGGTTATCGCCGCCAATTTGAAGGGGGCCTTCCTCTGCATGAAGGCCGTTTCCAGGCTGATGCTGAAACAGCGCTATGGCCGCATCGTGAATTTGAGCTCCGTGGTGGCCCTCCGGGGCAACGCCGGGCAGGTGAACTACGCCGCCAGCAAGGCGGGGATCATCGGCATGACGAAGTCCCTGGCCAAGGAGCTGGCCTCCCGGGGGGTGACGGTCAACGCCGTGGCCCCGGGCTTCATCGAGACGGACATGACCGCGGCCCTGTCCGAGTCCGCCCGTTCCGCCGCCCAGGGGAGCATCCCCATGGGCCGCCTGGGCGCGCCGGAGGACGTGGCCCGGGCCGTCGGGTTCCTGGCCGGCGATAACGCCGCCTACATCACCGGCCAGGTGCTGGCCGTGGACGGCGGCATGTCAATGTAATGGGAGGTTTGACTATGGAACGACGAAGAGTCGTGATTACCGGCCTGGGGGCCGTCACGCCCCTGGGCCTCACCGTGCCGGAGAGCTGGCGGGCCGTCCGGGAGGGCGTTTGCGGCGTGGGGCCCATCACCGCCTATGATCCCGCCGGGATGAAGGTGCAGCTTGCCGCCGAGGTCAAGGGCTTCGACCCCGGCGCCCTCTTCGGAAAGCCGGAGGCCAAGCGGATGGGCCGCTTTACCCAGTTCGCCCTGGCCGCCGCCCGGGAGGCTTTGGCGGACAGCGGCTTCCGGGTGGAAAACGCCGACGCGAAACGCTGCGGCGTCTCTGTCTCCAGCGGCATCGGCGGCATCGCCATCACGGAGGAGGAGCATGACCGGGGCCTGGCCAAGGGCTGGGATCGGGTGTCCCCCTTCTTCATCCCCACCGGCATCTGCAACATGGCCGCCGGGCGGGTGGCTATCGACGCGGGCTTCCGGGGGATGTGCACCTGTCCCGTCACCGCCTGCGCGGGAGGGACCAACGCCGTGGGCGACGCCTTCCGCTATATCCGGGACGGCTATGCCGAGGCAATGCTCTGCGGCGGCAGCGAGGCGGCTTTGACGCCCCTGGCCGTGGGGGGCTTCACCTCCATGAAGGCCCTGTCCCAGTCAACGGACCCCAGCCGGGCCTCCATCCCCTTTGACGCGGAGCGCAGCGGCTTCGTCATGGGAGAGGGCGCGGGCGTGCTTTTGCTGGAGGAGCTGGACCACGCCCTGGCCCGGGGGGCGAAAATCTACGCGGAAATCGCCGGGTATGGGGCCACCTGCGACGCCTATCACATGACCGCCCCCCGGCCCGACGGCAGCGGCGGCGCGGAGGCCATGGCCCTGGCCCTGGCCGACGGCGGCGTGAGGCCGGAGGAAGTGGACTACATCAACGCCCACGGGACCTCCACCCACTTAAACGACGCGGGGGAGACCGCCGCCATCAAAACGGTGTTCGGGGACCGCGCCCGCAAGCTGGCGGTCAGCTCCACCAAGTCCATGACCGGCCATATGCTGGGGGCGGCGGGAGCCGTGGAGGCCATCTTCACCGCCCTGGCGCTGAAGGACGGATTTCTCCCGGCCACGATTAACTACCAGGTTCCGGACCCGGCGTGTGACTTGGACGTTGTGCCCAATCAGGGCCGGGAGGCGGATATCCGCTGCGCCCTGTCCAACTCCCTGGGCTTCGGCGGGCACAACGGCTGCCTGTTATTTAAAAAGTGGGAGGCGTGAGCGATGGCCATGCAGTATGATTCCAACCAGATTGCCGCGATCCTGCCCCACCGCTACCCCTTTGCGCTGGTGGATAAAATTGTGGACGGCGAGCCGGGCCTGTGGGCCAAGGGCGTAAAGTGCGTCACGGTCAACGAGCCCTTCTTCCAGGGCCACTTTCCTCAAAAACATGTGATGCCCGGCGTGCTCCTCATCGAGGCCCTGGCCCAGGTGGGGGGCGTGGCGGTGCTGGCCCTGCCGGAGAACCGGGGGAAGCTGGCCTTCCTGGGCCGGGTGAAGGACGCCCGGTTCAAGCGCCAGGTGGTCCCCGGGGACGTGGTGGAGCTGGAGTGCCGCCTGACCCGGCAGAAGGGCCCCATTGGCGTGGGGGAGTGCACCGCCAAGGTGGACGGCGAGACGGCCGTGACGGCGGAGCTGACCTTTGCTATCGGGTAAAAAAGCGTCCGTTGCGTTTTTCCGGCGGCCCGGTTATAATAGGGGAGGAAAAACTGCCGCGGAAGGAGGAAGGGCCATGCTGGAGCAGGCGTTCAACAGCGTGTATTCGAAATTCAAGCTGCACTTTTATCAGGAGATTTTCCGGCGCTTTCAGGACCGGGAGGCCAGCCTGACCACCGTGGAGACCTTTTGCATGGAGTCCATCCAGGCCTTGGGCCGTCCCACCGTGAATGAGTTTGCCGGTTTTATGCGCATCTCCCCGCCCAACGCGGCCTATAAGGTCAACAGCCTGGTGAAAAAGGGGTACGTCCGCAAGGTCCAGTCCGCCAGCGACCGGCGGGAGTATCACCTGGAGGTCACCCAAAAGTACCTGGATTACTACAATGTGTCCCGGAACTATATCGAGATGGTGATGGACCGGGTGGCCGCCCGCTTCACCTCGGAAGAATGCGGGAAGCTGGAGGAGATGCTCCGGATCGTCGACCGGGAGTTAATGCCGGAGGTGGGCCTCCCGCCGGAGCGGGAGGAGAACGCGTGAAAACAGGCGGCAGGTCTTTGACCTGCCGCCTGTTTTGGGAAAAGAGGAGCTTACTTGCGGTTTTCCTTCTGGTTCTGGCGCTGCTCCTTCTGGTTGTTCTGCTGATTCTGCTCGCGCTCGTTCTGGTTGTTCCGGTTCTCCATTGAGAACACCTCCTTTCGCCTCCGAAGGGCGTCTTGAAATCGCCTGGCCGCTCCGGCGGGACGCCGGTTTGAAGGCACCCTCCAGTGAGTTCAAGGAGTATTCTTGCCGCCGGATTTGAAAAATATTCAAAAAGGAGAAAAATCTTTGTTGACAAACCGGCGGGGGGCTGATATACTGATTTGGCAAAACAAAGAAGGCTGACTGCATCCGCCTCACCTCCAGCGCATCGCGAAGAGGTCAAGAACGATTTTTCCGAGCTGCCGTCCCCGGCGGTTCGTTGTCGCGCGGGTGCCTTGCGGTGTCCGCGTTTTGTGATTTTTAGGATGGAGGTGCTTTGACCATTAGTAAGCAAGTGCATGAACTGAACGAGAGTATCGGCGACAAGGAGATCCGTCTGATCGGCTCCGCGGGCGAGCAGCTTGGCATTATGGCCCCCATGCAGGCCCTGCGCATCGCCGAGGAACAGAATCTGGACTTGGTCAAGATTTCGCCCCAGGCCAAACCCCCGGTCTGCAAGCTGATGAACTATGGGAAGTTCCGCTTTGAGCAGAGCAAGCGGGAGAAAGAGGCCCGGAAGAACCAGCATGTGGTGGAGATCAAGGAGATTCGGATGTCTCCGGGCATTGACATCGGGGATTTCAACACGAAGCTCCGGAATGCCCAGAAGTTCATTGCCGACGGCAACCGGGTCAAGGTCTCTGTCCGTTTCCGCGGCCGCGAGATGGCGCACACCGATATCGGACGGGACCTGCTGACCCGCTTTGCCGAGCAGTGCGTTGAGATTGCCAATTTGGACCGGCCCGCGAAGCTGGAGGGGCGGATGATGTCCATCTTTCTCTCCCCCAAGGCCGGCAAGTAAACACTTTGTAAGTTCAAAAACACGGAAGGAGTCAATCGTCATGCCGAAACTGAAGACCCACAGCGGCGCAAAAAAGAGATTCAACCTCACCAAGACCGGCAAGGTCAAACGCGCCAAAGCCTTTAAAAGCCACATTCTGACCAAGAAGGACACCAAGCGGACCCGCCGCCTCCGCAGCGGCGGCTATGCCGACGCCACCAACGTGGACGCCATCCGCAAGATGATCCCCTACAAGTAAGAAAAGGAGGCTTTTGAAACATGGCTAGAGTCAAAGGCGCGATGATGACGCGCAAGAGAAGAAATAAGATCATGAAGCTGGCGAAGGGCTACTGGGGCTCCAAGTCCAAGCACTTCCGGGTGGCCAACCAGGCCGTCATGAAGTCCCTGAGCTACGCCTACACCGGCCGCAAGCTGAAGAAGCGTGATTTCCGCTCCCTGTGGATCACCCGCATTTCCGCCGCCTGCAAGCTCAACGGGATGAACTACTCCACCTTTATGCACGGCCTGAAAACCGCCGGTGTGGAGATCAACCGGAAGATGCTGGCCGAGCTGGCCGTCAGCGACGCCGCCGCCTTCACCCAGCTCACCGAGATCGCCAAGAAGGCGTAACCGGATTTTTGAGAGACGATAAAAGGACTTCGGAAGGGATTCCGAAGTCCTAGGCTGTTGAAAAAGTCTGCCATCCGGCAGACTTTTTCAATAAATGCAGTAAAATAGGAATAGGGGTGAGAAAGATGCTGGAACGAGGAAAAAATGAGTGAGGGGTTATAGAAATGGCGGATACAGAAAGACTGGCGCCGCATCGACCCAGTGGTATTGTTTAAGATAGTACTGCTCCAGCATCTGGACGGGAATACCTCTTTGTGGGGAACGCTGCGCAGAGCACAGACAGATATGGGGTCCACCACAGATCCGGCGTGTGGAATGTTCCACAAGGGGGAGCACAAGCGGTGCTTCGCCTATGAGGCCCATACCGCTTGTGACAAGAACGGTTACGTGTTGGAAGCGGTGGTTATCCCTCTAAAAACTGCGTAAAGGCGGTCCTGCGCCATATCTGGAAGGACTATGAGGAGCTGGCTGATGACGCCGAATATAAGGACCTTTATGCTAAACGCAAAGTAACCATTGAACGAGTTTTTGCGGATGCGAAAGGAAAGTACGGTGTGCGCTATACATTTTACAGAGGCCTGGCCCAGGTTTCCAAATGGGTGAGGCTTGAGTTTGTTGCCATGAATCTTAAAAAGCTGGCAAAGTGGAAGGCAAAGCGACAACGCTCCGCACTTTTCCCTCCTTTATCCATATATTTATCTATTCTGCATTTTGCGGCCTGCCTGCTTTTCTTTGGACAGGCCGTTTTTTGACAGCCTGGGAGCCGGACCGGAGGGTCCGGCTCTTTTTGAATTCTATTGCCTTCCGGCCAAAAATGTGATATAACAGCAGATGGAAGAAACAAAGAAAACTTTACGATGGAGGACAGCTTATGAATACCAACATCCGTCCCGCGGACATGAAGCGGATCAACACCCCCCAGCTGGCGGAGGCGTTCATCGCCGAACAGGTGGCCCAGGTCCGGGCCCAGGTTGGGGATAAAAAGGTGCTGCTGGCCCTCTCCGGCGGCGTGGACTCCTCGGTGGTGGCGGCCCTGCTCATTAAGGCCGTCGGAAAGCAGCTGGTCTGCGTCCATGTGAACCACGGTTTGATGCGCAAGGGCGAGAGCGAGCAGGTGATTGAGGTTTTCAAAAATCAACTGGACGCCAACCTGATTTACGTAGACGCCACGGACCGCTTCCTGGACCTGCTGTCGGGCGTGGACGAGCCGGAGCGGAAGCGGAAGATCATCGGCGGCGAGTTCATCAAGGTCTTCGACGAGGAGGCCCGGAAGCTGGAAGGCATCTCCTTCCTGGCCCAGGGGACCATTTATCCCGACATTCTGGAGAGCGACGGGGTTAAGGCCCACCACAACGTGGGCGGCCTGCCGGAGGATATGGACTTTGAGCTGGTGGAGCCGGTGAAGCTGCTGTTCAAGGACGAGGTCCGGGTTGTGGGCCGGGCCCTGGGCCTGCCGGTTTCCATGGTGGAGCGCCAGCCCTTCCCGGGGCCGGGCCTGGGCGTGCGGTGCCTGGGGGCCATCACCCGGGACCGTCTGGCGGCCCTGCGGGAGTCCGACGCGATTTTGCGGGAGGAGTTCGGCAAGGCGGGCCTGGCGGAGAAGGTGTGGCAATTCTTCACCGTGGTGCCGGATTTCCGGTCCACCGGCGTGCGGGACGGCAAGCGGGCCTTTGACTGGCCGGTGATCATCCGGGCCGTCAACACCGTAGACGCCATGACGGCCACGGTGCCGGAGATTCCCTGGGCGGTGCTCCAGACGATTACGGGCCGGATTCTGGCGGAGGTGCCGGGCGTGTGCCGGGTGCTGTATGATTTGACGCCGAAGCCGGTGGGGACGATTGAGTGGGAATGACCGTTAAAACGGCGCAAACCCGCATGAATACAGGGTTTTTGACCTGTCACTTTGCCTTGTGATACTGGATTGATACTATTCGTTTCAACCCGGTCACACAAGAGAATGATTGCAAAGGGCAAGCGAACCGCCCTGCTGAACGACAAATTCAGCAGGGCGGTTTCGCTTGCCCTATTTTTCTTTTCTCCAGGGCACATAGTATTTCGATTCTTTCCCGTCATCGCAGGTACTCGGCCAGTTGATTTTCCATTCAAAGTATTCTTCCCTGGTAATCTCCCCGGCGTGTAGCTCCTGCTGGCGCAAGAGCCATTCCCTCATAAACTCGTCCACAAGGCCATAGTTGAAGTAGATACCCACAGGAGGTTGAGCGGGCCAGTCGTCCGTGTCATTGTAGCGGACGGCGGTATCATCGGAGGCCCCCGTCTTGCCGGGGTTGCGGACAAGCTGAAACAAGCGGATGGAGCCGGGGCTGTCCTCGTCCAGCCAGAAGAACGTCCGCATGAAGTCCTCGGCACAGCCGGGTTGAACCGTATAGAAGTTCTGACGGTCTACCCGCAGGGCCTGGGCAATCTTGTCCAGCAGTTCCCTCTTTGGCACACGGTAATTTGTTTCGTACTGGGCAATACGGTTATCCGCTCCCTTTTCCTCAAAGCCGATAGCCAGCCCCAATTCCTTTTGCGTCATACCCCGAAATGTGCGGATTTTCTTGATTTTTTCTCCTACTGTCATATGTTCCACCGCCTTTGAAAATAGTATAGCGCAAATAAGCGAAATATGCAAGAAGAAAATTAACAAAATTGCGAAATAAACTCTTGACATTAACAACTATGCGAATGTATAATAAGGATGTCGGCATTAACAATTTTGCGAACCATCAATAAGGAGGTGTTTTATTTGAGCAAAGAGCTGTTTGTACGAGCCGAGGAAGTGGCCGGGGCGCTGGGTATCTCCAAGCCTTACGCCTACAAGCTGGTGCGGGAGATGAACGAGGAGCTGAAGCAGAAAGGTTTCCTC
>Ga0137309_100365_pt1 | contig 34380 bp, 29 predicted proteins | sample NAcewiD2O_June_FD_97179 | JGI IMG/M metagenome (GOLD analysis project Ga0137309, IMG submission 97179) | Mouse cecal microbial communities from Vienna, Austria - N-Acetylneuraminic amended D2O_June | ecosystem: Host-associated > Mammals > Digestive system > Large intestine > Cecum | place... | reverse complement strand
GCCGCAGCTCCTGGTCCTTGGTCAGAATCTGAATGCCGTACACCGAGTCGTTCTGCCCGGCCAGACGGGTGTAGCCGCTGGTCTCCCCCCGGCTCTCCCAGGAGGACAGGGTAAACACCCGGATGGAAAACAGGGTGCTTCCCAGCAGCTCGCTGCCATCCTCGCCAGGGATGACCTGGGTGTAGGTCACAGTGCGCAGCTTGGGGTCGTTTACCGCGCAGACCCGCCCCTGCAGCGGGAAGGGCAGGCGGAACCAGTAGTTTTCCCGGGTGTTCATCAGGGCGCGCAGCACAGGCTGAAACCCCATGGACCCGGTAATGGCCTGCCATTCCACCAGGTAGCTGGTGGAATCCAGCTCCGCCTGGCCGGACAGGCCGGGCAGCAGGGAGACCGCCGGAAACTCCAAATACCCGTCCCCGTTTATGTCCCGGGCGCTGAAGGAGGCGCCCGAGGGCCGGGCAAAGGGGTTCACATAGTCCTCCTGGTTCACATTGTCCGGCAGGCTCTTCATGGCAAGGCCCTCCAACCGGAAGATCTGGGTGGTGGTTATGCCGCTGGCGGTAGAGCCATCCACCACCACCGCCGGGCTTTGGGCGTTGAGCTGGCCAAAGGACACGGAGGAGTAGTTGGAGATGTCGTTGTCCGCCTGACAGTAGGCCAGCTGAAAGGGCTCGTCCTGGCGGAAGAGGAAAAGCTTGGCCAGGGCCGGGGAGGACGCGGAATCCTCGTCCTCGGCGGGGATATACTTGTCGATGGTAAACACCTCGTCCACGCCGTCCCCGTTAAAGTCCGTCAGGACCATCTCGCCATAGTTGCCCAGGCTGTGCTCCTTCACGTCCCGGCCGTCGCACAGGTAGGCCTTCAGCTCGGCCGTGCGCCCCGTGGCCCCGGCGGTGCTGCCCCAGCCGATGAGCACGGCCTTCCTGCCGTCCGCCAGATGGGCGAAGCACACCCGGTCCACCTGAGTGGCCACGTTTTGAAAGGCGGCGGCCACCACCCAGCGGCCCTCCTCCTTCATCAAAAACTGCACCCCCACGCCCGTGCTGTTTTCCACCGAGTGAAAGCCAATGGCGTCCTCCACGCCGTTGCCGGTAAAGTCCTCCATAATAATGGCGGAGCGGTACTCGCCGTTGCGGGGGTAGACGAAGTCCACATCGGTCTGGGTTCCCTGCAGCTGGCGGTAGATGGCCTGCTGGTCCGCGTTGGCCTTGGGGGCGGTCATCAGGTTTTGGGCCGAAAGGCCGGTAAAGGAGCAGCTGGGAATCTCCGTCACCAGCAGAAACAGCGAGAGCAAAAGGGCCAGCTTTTTGTGCATGGGGACCTCCTTGTTATGCCCCGGCCACAGAGAGCATCAGCTTAATCCGGTTCTCCTGGTTCACCCGGGTGGCGCTGGGGTCGTAGTCGATGGGCACAATGTTTGCCTGGGGATACACGTTCTTCACCTTACGGATCATGCCCTTGCCCACAATGTGGTTGGGCAGGCACCCAAAGGGCTGGGTGCACACCACGTTTTGGTAGCCGTTTTCAATCAGCTCCATCACCTCGGCGGTGAGCAGCCAGCCCTCGCCCATTTTGCAGCCATAGCCAATGACCTGCCCGGCCAGCTGCTTTAGGTGGGCATAAGGGGCCGGGGCGGTAAACTGGGGGAACTTTTTCACAGCCCCGATCAGGTCGGACTCAAACTTGGAAAAATACCACTTGAGCATGGTGCACAGCTGCTTTTTGGCCGGGCTTCCTCCATAGAGGGCGATGTCCTCCAGCCGGTTATCCACCTTGAAGATCATAAAGCCCATAATGCCCGGCACCATCACCTCGCAGCCCTGGCCGAAGAGGAACTCTTCCAGCCCGTTGTTGGCAAGGGCCGAGTACTTCACGTAAATCTCCCCCACAATGCCCACCTTGGTGCGGCTTATGGAGCGGTCCACGGGAATATCCGCGAAGGACTGGGCAATCTGGTCGAAATAGGCCCGCACCTCCCGCTGGGTAAAGGCCCTGCCCGCCTCAAACAGGCCGGTAAGCTTCTGAATCCACTCCTGGACCAGCCCGGCGCTCTGGCCGGGGTTTCGCTCATAGGGGCGGGTCTGGTTTTTCAGCAGCATCAGCAAATCCCCATAGGTCAGGGCGGCAATGGCCCGGCGCAGCATGGGCAGGGTCATTTTAAAGCCGCTGTTCTGCTCCATACCGGAGAGGTTTAAAGAGATGACCGGTATGTAGTCCAGCCCGTCCTTTTTCAGGGCCTTGCGCAGCAGGTGGATGTAGTTGCTGGCCCGGCATCCGCCGCCGGTCTGGGTCATAATAAGGGCCACCTTGTTCAGGTCGTACCTGCCGCTGTGCAGGGCGTGCATCAGCTGGCCGATGGACAAGAGCGCCGGGTAGCAGGTATCGTTGTGCACATACTTCAGGCCCTCGTCCACAATTTCCCGGCCGGTGGTGTGCAGCAGGTCCAGGTGGTAGCCAAAGCTGTTGAACACGTTTTTAATCAGCTCAAAGTGGATGGGCGCCATATTGGGCGTCAATATGGTATAGTCTTTCTTCATTTCACGGGTAAATTCCACCCGGTTTAAACTGCCGGACATAGGGTCCCCCTTTTCTTGCGTGGTATCAGGATGATTCGGGCGGGCGCGGGGGGCGTGGGAGCTGCCCCCGGGCCGTTACTCTCCCAGCCCCAAAGCCGCGAACAGGCTCCGCAGGCGGATGCGCACCGCGCCCAGGTTGGTGATCTCGTCAATTTTGATCTGGGTATATATCTTGTCCCCGGCCTCCAAAATGGACCGGACCTCGTCCCCGGTGATGGCGTCCACCCCGCAGCCGAAGCTCACCAGCTGCACCAGGTTCAGCCGGGGATCTTGGCTTTGGGCCACAAACTGGGCCGCGGCGTACAGGCGGGCGTGGTAGGTCCATTGGTTGAGCACCCCGGTGGAGAATTTTTCCACCAAATGGCTCACCGAGTCCTCGCTGACCACCACCGCGCCGCATTCGCAGATGAGCTTGTCAATGCCGTGGTTGATTTCCGGGTCCAAATGGTAGGGCCGGCCGGAGAGAACCACCACAGGCAGGCCGTTCTCCTTGGCGTATGCCAAGTACTCCTCCCCCTTTTGGCGGACGCGCCCCATGTAGGCGGCATACTCCTCATAGGCGGCCTGGGCGGCGGCTTTTACCTCCCGCGGGGGCAGGCCTGGAAAATACTTGGCCAGAATGGCGGACATCTTCTTGGGGAAGTCTCTGGGCCGGTGGGGGCCCACATAGTCGTAAATAAATTTGGTTTCCGCCAGAGCGGCCACATTGGCGTCCAACACCTCCGGGTAATAGGCTACCACCGGGCAGTTGTAGTGGTTGTCCCCCAGGCCCTCGTCAAAGTTGTAGCTCATGCAGGGGTAGAAAATCGCGTCGGGCTTCTGCTCCAGCAGGGCCTCAATGTGCCCGTGCATCAGCTTGGCCGGGTAGCACACGGTGTCCGAGGGGATGGTGTGCTGGCCCTTTAGGTACAGGGTGCGGTCCGAGGCTGGGGAGGCGGCTACGCCAAAGCCCAGGCGGGTGAAAAAGGTGTGCCAGAAGGGGTAAAGCTCAAACAGGTTCAGCCCCATGGGTATGCCGATGACGCCCCGTTTTCCCCCGCAGGGCGGGTAAGAGGCCAGCAAAGACTTTTTATAGTCGTAAAGATTATACTTCGCGGTGGGGCTGTGCTTTTGCAGGGGCTTGTCGCAGCGGTTGCCCGCAATGTATTTGCCGCCGTTTGCGAAGGTGTTCACCGTCAGGCGGCAGTGGTTCTGGCAGCCGCCGCAGTTCACGGACTTCACCTCGTGCCGGAAGCCCGCCAGCTCCTGGGGCTTTAGAACGCCGCTTTGGGTTCCGCCCGTCTGGTCCTGGCGCTCTTTGGCGTAAAGAGCCGCGCCATAGGCCCCCATCAGCCCCGCCACAGAGGGCCGCGTGACGGTTTGGCCGATCTCCTGCTCAAAGGCCCGCAGCACCGCGTCGTTTAGGAAGGTGCCCCCCTGGACCACAATGTGCCGGCCCAGGCTTTTTGCGTCGGTGACCCGGATAACCTTGTACAGGGCGTTCTTCACCACGCTCATAGAGAGCCCGGCGGAAATGCTGCCCAGCGACGCGCCGTCCTTCTGGGCCTGCTTCACCGAGGAATTCATAAACACCGTGCAGCGGGAGCCCAAATCCACAGGGTCCTTGGCGAAAAGCCCCTGCTGGGCGAAGTCGTGCATGCTGTAGCCCAAAGCTCCGGCGAAGGTCTGCAAAAAGGAGCCGCAGCCCGAGGAACAGGCCTCGTTTAAGAAAATATTGTCAATGGCTCCGTTCTTTATTTTAAAGCATTTAATGTCCTGGCCGCCAATGTCAATGATGAAGTCCACATCCGGCTGGAACTTCCGGGCGGCGGTAAAGTGGGCCATGGTTTCCACAATGCCAAAATCCAGGCCAAAGGCGTTCTTAATGATTTCCTCCCCATAGCCTGTGGAGGCCGAGCCCACAATCTGAATGCCGGGATAGTCCCGGTAGAGGTCCTGTAAAAATTCCAGCACCAGGGGCACCGGGTTGCCGTTGTTGGGCAGGTACCGGGAGCACACAATTTCCCCGGCGCTGTTGATGGCCACGGCCTTTAGGGTGGTGGAACCCGCGTCCACGCCCACATAGGCGGCCCGGTCCCGCTTCAGCGGGGCCCCGGTGGGCACGCTGTCCCGCTGGTGGCGGGCGGTGAATTCCTCATACTCCCCGGCGCTGCCAAAAAGAGCCTGGCCGCTTTGGTAGTTGTGGCTGGAGCTGTAGTTTCGAATTTTTTCCGTGACCGCCCGCAGCGCAAACTCCTGGCTGTCCTCCGAAAGGGCGGCCCCCGCCGCCACATAGTATAGGGAGTTTTCCGGGCAGCGGCCGGAGAGGCCCAGCACGCTGTCAAAGGCCCTGCGCAGCTGGGGCAGAAAGGTAAGGGGCCCGCCCAGGTACACCACGTTTCCGGCAATTTCCCGGCCCTGGGCCAGCCCGGCGATGGTCTGATTCACCACGGCCAGCAAAATGCTGGCGGCTACATCGTCCTTTTGGGCGCCCTGGTTCAGCAGGGCCTGGATGTCGGATTTGGCGAACACCCCGCAGCGGGAGGCGATGCTGTAGGTCCGCTGGCTTTGGGCGGCGGTTTGGTCCAGCTCCCCGGGGGTCATGTCCAGCAGGGTGGCCATTTGGTCGATAAAAGCCCCCGTGCCGCCAGCGCAGGAACCGTTCATCCGCACCTCCATAGAGCCGGAGAGGAAGAGAATTTTGGCGTCCTCGCCGCCCAGCTCCACCACCACGTCCGCCTGGGGCAGGTATTTTTTTACCGCGGTGCGGGTGGCGTACACCTCTTGGACAAAGGGAATGCCCAGGTCCTCCGAGAGGCCCATGCCAGCCGAGCCGGAGACGCAGAGCTTGGCCCGTTTTTCCCCAGGGAAACGCTCCATCACCCGGCGGATCATCTCCGAGGCCTTTTCGGCGACCTGGGAAAGATGCCGCTCGTACTCCTGAAAGACCAGAGACTCCCCCTCGTAGACCACGCATTTTAGAGTGGTGGAGCCCACGTCCAAACCGATTCTCATAGCTATCTGGTAACTTCCTTTCTCCGGGCGGCGCAAAGGGCCCGCGTCAGCCACGCTCTTTTTCGAATGATCCGTTTCATCCGTCTCTTACATAAATGGAACTAGTGCAATGATACCATTTTTCGACCAAAAAATCAACACACCGGGCAATAACAATATATGGTGGGTATCTTCTAAGTTTTTGGTAAAAAACCACTAGTTGTTTTGGGCAAGGCTGGAAAAAGCGGCCGGTGGAGGCGCGGGCGGCCCTGTTTTTTGGGCTATGTACGCCGTTTTTCCTCCCTCCTATATTTATCATTGGGGGAGTTTAAAAAGTATTAAATCCGCAATTTTTCCTTTCGTCCCTCCGGCTGGCAGAGCTTGCGGGCGCGTCGGATGAAATTTCAAGCCTCCCCAGGGTCTTTGTCCTTTCGCCCGGAGGCCCGGCTTCCAGGCACAGAAGAGGTTTTTGCCCCGGCACAAAGAGAACCGGAGGCCCTTTCGGACGTCCGGTTCTCTTTGCGGCGGATGTTATAGCCTCTGGCCGGCTCGTCCGTAAACACATGGGTCACTGCTATTTTCAAGTCTTCCCCCTTTTTGTCAAAGACTAAATTAGGGAAGCCTCTCTGCCCTTAAGCAGACATTTTTTAAATTTAACCTTAAACCCTTTACTCCTCTTCCCCTTGCGAAAATCCTCTTGACAACCCTCTCCTTTTGCGCTATAATAGGCCCACATTATAATGCGAGGTGAAAAGATGTTAGCATAAGCTCCACCCGTTTTTTCGGGTATCAGGAAAACCAGGAAACACCAGCTTTGGGGGAGTTTTCTCCCAAGAGCGGATTTTTTGCCGGTTTTCGGGCTTATGCGCGTCTTTTTGTTTTGCTCTTTTTTACTGGCCCTCCCGCCTGCCCGGGACGGTCCGTGCGCGTTCTCCCGGCCCGGCCTGTGAGGAGGCGTATTTTTTATGCTGCAAATTCGAGGACTTTCCGTTACCATGCGCAAGGACCTGCGCACCCTGCTGCAAGATTTTACCTTTGCCCTAAACCCCGGCGACAAAACCGCCATCATTGGCGAGGAAGGGGATGGCAAGTCCACCCTGCTTAAGCTTATTTACGACGAGGCCCTGGTTGCGGGCTATGCCGACTGGTCCGGCGTAATACAAAAAGACGGCATGCTGCTGGGCTACCTCTCCCAAGAGGTGGACCCAGAGGCCGCCCGGCAGACCGGCTATGAATTTTGCTGCGCGGACCCGGCCTTTCTGGAGGCCAGCCCCAAAGAGCTGGCCTCCGCCGCGGCGGAGCTGGGCCTGCCGGTGGAGCTCTTCTATACGGACCGGCCTATGGCCAGCCTCTCTGGCGGGGAAAAGGTGAAGCTGCGCATGGCTCTGCTGGCTCTGCGCCGCCCGGACGCCTACCTGCTGGACGAGCCCAGCAACGACCTGGATGTGGAGACCCTGGAGTGGCTGGAAGCCTTCATCCGCACCTGCCCCCAGCCGGTGCTGTTTATCTCCCACGACGAGGTGCTGCTGGAAAACGCCGCCAACGTCATTTTGCATCTGGAACAGCTGCGCCGCAAAACCCTGCCCCGCTGGACCGTGGCAAAAATGGGCTACCGCCAGTATGTGGAGGAACGCTTGCAGCGCTTTGATAAGCAGGCCCAAAACGCCAGAAAGGAGCGGGAAGAGGACCGCAAGCGCCAGGAAAAGCTGCGGCAGATTGAGCAGCGGGTGCAGCACGAGCTGAATGTCATCTCCCGGGCCAACCCCAGCGGCGGGCGGCTGCTGAAAAAGAAGATGAAGTCCGTCAAGTCCATGGAGCACCGCTTTGACCGGGAGCGGGACGGCATGACCGAGTTTCCCGACACAGAGGAGGCCATTCTGGTGGGCTTCGATGAAAAGCTGGCCCTGCCTATGGGCAAGCCTGTGCTGGATCTGGAACTCCCCCGGCTGGCCGCGGCGGACGGGTCCACCTTGGCGGAACACCTGAGCCTTCACCTGCGGGGGCCAGAGCATGTGTGCATTGTGGGCAAAAACGGTGTGGGCAAAACCACCCTGCTGCGGCACATCGCCGGAGAACTGCTGGCCCGCCCGGACTTGAAGGCCGCCTATATGCCCCAGGATTACGCCGAAACCGTGGACCAAACCCTGACCCCGGTGGAATTTTTGGCCCAGTCCGGCGAAAAGGCCCTGCTGACCCAGGCCAAGACCTACCTGGGCAGCATGAAGTACACCCCCGAAGAGTGCGGGCACAGCATCGCCGGGCTTTCGGGAGGGCAAAAGGCTAAGCTGTTCTTTTTGAAGATGATTCTGGACCGGAACAATGTGCTGGTGTTGGATGAGCCCACCCGCAACTTCAGCCCCCTTTCCGGGCCGGTGATTCGGGAGATGCTGCAAAGCTTTGGCGGCTGCATCATCAGCGTGTCCCACGACCGGAAGTTCATCCGGGAGGTGGGGGAGGCTGTCTACCAGCTGACCCGGGAGGGCCTGCGGAAGCTGGACCAGGAAGAGGAATGGTTCTAAGGCGAGCTCTGGAGGCATTCTTGTAAAACAGAAAAGGACCCGTCTGCCGGAAACCTTTGGCAGGCGGGCCTTTTTGTGTTTAAGGGCGGGCGCGCCGGCCAGACCCGCAAATTACACGGCCCACGGGCCTTCCCAACGGCTTTGGAGGGAAAAATGAACGATAACAAGCCAATATATCTGGGTTTTAACAGCCCTTCTCCGGGCAAACGATTGACAAATCCGCCCAAATCTATTAAAATAAAGGAGATAATGTCCTGTACTCTACTCGGAAAAGCTTCCGCCCCGCTTATGGCGGAGAGAAAGGATGCGATACTATTGAGTTTTCAAATTCTTGGCACAGGCAGCTCCCTGCCCCAGCGGGTGGTCACCAATGAGGACCTCTCCCAGATGGTGGAGACCTCCGACCAGTGGATCACCCAGCGGGTGGGCGTGAAGACCCGCCATGTGTGCACCAGCGAGACCGCCCTGGATCTGGGGGCGGAAGCCGCCCGGCGGGCCCTGGAGGCCGCCCATACCCAGCCCCGGGAGCTGGACCTGATTATTGCCGCCACCATCAGCGCGGATACCATCTCCCCGGGCCTGGGGGGTATGGTCCAAAAGCGCCTGGGGGCCGCCTGCCCGGCCTTCGACATCAACGCCGCCTGCCCCGGCTTTCTCTTCGCTTTGGACATTGCGGCCGGTTTTTTTGCCCGCAAGGCGGTAAAAAAGGTGCTGGTGGTCAGCGCCGAGCGCATGAGCGGCCTGCTGGACTGGTCTGACCGGGGCACCTGCTGCATCTTTGGCGACGGCGCGGGAGCGGCGGTGCTGGGAGAAGGAGAGGGCTATGCGGCCAGCGAGCTGCACACCCAGGGCGGCGACGATGTGATTAACATCCCCACGGCTTGGGACAACTCCCCCTTCTACGGGGTAGAGCGGGACAAAAACTGCGTCCACATGAAAGGGCAGGACACCTACAAGTTCGCCGTTACCTCCATGGTGCGGGACATCCGCTCCGTAATGGAACAGGCCGGAATTACTGGCGGGCAGGTCAAAGCGGTGATTCCCCACCAGGCCAATCTGCGCATCATCAGCGAGGCCCGGCGGCGGCTGCCGGAGATCAGCCCGGAAAAATTTTTGACCAACATCGACCGGGTGGGCAACACCTCCTCTGCCAGCGAGCCCATTTTGCTGGACGAGGCGGCCCGGGCCGGGATGTTCCAGCCGGGAGACTATATTGTGCTGTCCGCCTTTGGAGGCGGGCTCTCCAGCGCGGCCTGCGTTATCAAGTGGTAACAAAAAATACGGGAAATAAGCAAAGCCCTTCCACAAACCGCTTTTCATAAGGAAAAAGAAAGGCGCGCGGCAAATAAGAATTGGGAAAGGCTTTTAAGGAAGTTTCTTCCAGAAGCTTCCCATCTGCCGGAGGCCGCTCCGCAAACCTTCATGTTATTGTATAGAGAAAGGACGCCACCATGATAAAAACACCCCTTTGCAGCCTGTTAGGCATTGAATACCCCATTTTCCAGGGGGGCATGGCCTGGATCTCCGATGGCAAGCTGGCCGCCGCTGTCTCCAATGCCGGAGGCTTGGGCATCATTTCGGCCATGAACGCCGATGCCCAGTACCTGCAAGAGCAGATTGCCCTGTGCCGCTCCCTGACGGACAAACCCTTCGGGGTCAACATTATGCTTATGTCACCCTTTGCCGCCGAGGTGGCGGAGCTCACCGCCCGGGAAAAGGTGGCGGTGGTCACCACCGGGGCGGGCAACCCCTCTAAATATATGCCCGCCTGGCTGGAAGCCGGGGTCAAAGTGATCCCTGTGGTGGCCTCGGTGGGCATGGCCAAGCTGGTCACCAAGGCCGGGGCTTCCGCCATCATCGCCGAGGGCGGCGAGTCCGGCGGGCATGTGGGCGAGCTGACCACCATGGTGCTGGTCCCCCAGGTGTGCGACGCCACGGACCTGCCGGTTTTGGCGGCGGGGGGCATTGCCGATGGCCGGGGCATTGCCGCCGCTTTCCAGCTGGGCGCGGTGGGCGTGCAGGTGGGCACCCGGTTTTTAGTGGCCGAGGAATGCGGCGTGCATCCCAATTACAAGAAAAAAGTTCTCAAGGCCAACGATATCTCCACCATGGTGACCGGCAAGCGCCTGGGGCACCCGGTGCGGCAGATTAAAAACCCCTTTGCCAAGGATTTCCTCAAGGCCGAGTACAGCCAGATTTCCGACGAAGAGCTGGAAGCGCTGGGCCGGGGGGCTTTGTACCGGGCGGCCATTGAGGGCGATGAGAAAACCGGCGACTTTTTGGCCGGACAGATCGCGGGCATGGTCAATAAAGAACAGCCCGCCGCCGAAATCATAAAGGAAATGTTTGAGGAAGCAGAGGAAGTGCTGAAAAACGCCGGGAAGTGGCTGGCGTAAGCCGGACGGGAACTGAAAAAAATAAAGCAGAAACGGAGAAAAACCATGGGTAAAATCGCTTTTGTGTTTTCGGGCCAAGGGGCCCAATACCCGGGCATGGGCCAGTCTCTGGCCGGGTTCAGTCCCGCGGCAAAGGCCGTGTTCGATCTGGCCGACAGCCTGCGGCCCGGCACCTCCCAGCAGTGCTTTGCGGGCACGGCGGAGGAGCTGGCCATCACCCAGAACACCCAGCCCTGCCTCTACTGCGTGGACCTGGCCGCTGCCAAGGCCCTGGAAGAAAAGGGCGTGCGCCCGGACTTTGCCGCGGGCTTCTCTTTGGGAGAGGTGGCGGCGGCGGCTTTCGCGGGGATTTTCACGGAGGAGGACGGCTTCCGCTTTGTGTGCAAGCGGGCCCAGGCCATGCAGGAGGCGGCGGAACAGAACCCTGGCAGTATGGCCGCTATTTTAAAGCTGCCCAACGAGACGGTGGAGGCCCTGTGCCGGGAGTTTACCCAGGTTTGGCCTGTGAACTACAACTGTCCCGGCCAGCTGGTGGTAGCCGGAGAGGCCGGACAGCTGGCGGAATTTCAGGCAAAGGTGAAAGAGGCCGGAGGCCGGGCCGCTCCCTTGGCGGTAAGCGGAGGCTTCCACTCGCCCTTTATGGCGAGCGCCGCCGCCCGGCTGGAGCGGGAGCTGGCCCAAACCGCCCTGCGCCCGGCCCGTATTCCGGTCTATGCCAACTACACCGCCCAGCCCTATGGGGAGGACCCGGCGGGCCTGCTGGTCAGCCAGGTGAAGAGCCCGGTGCGCTGGCAGGAGACCATTGAGGCTTTGGCGGCACAAGGCGTGGACACCTTCTTCGAGTGCGGTCCAGGCAAAACCCTGTGCGGGCTGATCAAAAAAACCGTGAAGACAGCCAAAGTGTTCCAGGCCCAGGACGCGGAGAGCATCCAGGGCGCGCTGGGGGCTTTGGATGGATAGCCCGTAGAACGTGGGGAAAGCGGGCCTCTGGCGGGCGGAAGGCTTTGGAAATTGCGGGCGCTGGGGGCCTTAGAGTCTGTCTTAAAACCGGAGAAACGCCGGATTTTGGGCTAGAAACGAAGGGGTTCTAAGGAAAGAAACCGGGACGCCGGAACCGCCGTTTCTGGTCTAAGCAGACCGTATTTCAGAGTCTTCCAACAGACTCCAGCACAAATGCCCTTTGCACCTTTGGAATGGATGCTTTGGTCAAGAATCTGGTGAAACAGTTTCTATATTTTTAAAGGGGGATTTTTTCATGAAATTGGACGGAAAGGTGGCCCTGGTAACAGGAGGCTCTCAGGGGCTGGGGCGGGCCATTGCCCTGAAACTGGCGGAAAACGGCGCGGATATTGCCGTGGTGTATGTGGGCCCCGCCGGACCGGCGGAAGAAACCTGTAAGGAGATTGAGGCCCTGGGCCGCCGGGTGAAGTCCTATGTGTGCGACGTGCGGGACGAGGCCGCTGTAAACGAGACCGTAACGGCCGTGGGCGCGGACCTGGGCAAGGTGGACATTCTGGTAAACAACGCCGGCGTTACCCGGGACGGCCTGATGGTGGGCATGAAGGATGACGACTACAACATGGTGCTGGACATCAACCTAAAAGGCGCGTTCCACATGATTCGCGCCTGCTACCGGGACTTTATGCGCAAGCGCTCGGGCAAAATCATCAACATCAGCTCCATCGCGGGCCTGGTGGGCAATGTGGGCCAGGTGAACTACGCCGCCTCCAAGGCGGGGCTCATCGGCATGTCCAAGTCTGTGGCCAAAGAGCTGGGCAGCCGGGGCGTGTGCTGCAACTGCATCGCCCCCGGCTTTATCGAGACGGACATGACCAAGAACATCACCGGGGACAACCCCCTGCTGCTGCAGGTTCCCATGAAGCGCATGGGCAGTCCGGAGGACGTGGCCAACGCGGCCCTGTTTTTGGCCAGCCCCGAGTCGGACTACATCACCGGCGAGACCCTGCGGGTAGACGGAGGTCTGGCGACCTAAAGGATGGAGAGGGGCGGCGGTCCGCTCCCCCTGGATAAACCCAAAAAGCAACCCAAAAGGTTAGGAAAGATTTTATGGCTCGGGAGCCTTTTCCAAAGCTCCCGAAGCGGAACGCGGGCGGCTTGGCAACGCGAGGGCGGAGTCCCGCTGCCTTGAGAAAGGACGGATCCATATGAATCGTGTGGTGATTACCGGAATGGGCGCGGTCACGCCCATTGGGAACGATGTGGCGAGCTTTTGGCAGGGGCTTTGCGCCGGACGCTGCGGCGTGGGGCCCATCACCAAGTTTGACGCCAGTGAGTACAAGGTAAAGGTAGCGGCCGAGGTCAAGGACTTTGACCCCAGCCAATATATGGAAAAAGCGGAGCTGCGCAAGTACGACCCCTTCTGCCAGTACGCTTTGGCGGCGGCCTCCCAGGCCATGGAGCAGAGCGGTCTGGAGGGCGCCTGCCCGCCGGAGGAAGCCGGGGTTTACTTTGGCTCCGGCATTGGCGGCATTGACACCTTTTGCCAGCAGTATCAGGTTATGATGGAGAAGGGCCCCCGGCGGGTTTCCCCTTTCTTCATTCCGGCGCTGATCATCAACATGGCCGGCGGGCTGATTGCCATCAAATACAATCTCCAAGGAACAGCGGTATCCTCGGTCACGGCCTGCGCCACAGGCAACAACGCCATCGGCGAGGCCTACCGGGCCATTAAGCACGGCTACCTGACCGCCGCCCTGGCCGGAGGCGCGGAGGCCGCCATAGTCCCTCTGGGTCTGGCGGGATTTTCCAACATGAAGGCCCTTTCCACCGAGGAGGACCCCCAAAAGGCCTGTGTGCCCTTTGACGCCCGCCGGAGCGGCTTTGTCATGGGCGAAGGGGCGGGAGCCCTGGTGCTGGAGGAATATGAGCACGCCAAGGCCCGGGGAGCCCGCATCTTCGCGGAGGTCTGCGGCTATGGGGCCACTTGCGACGCCCACCACATCACCGCCCCGGACCCGGAGGGTAAGGGCGGCGCCCGGGCCCTGAAGCTGGCCTATGAGGAGGCCGGAGGCTGCGGGGACCCCCACAAGCTGTACATCAACGCCCATGGCACCAGCACGCCCTTAAACGACGCCTGCGAAACCCTGGCCATTAAAAAGGGCCTGGGCGAAGAGGCTGCCCGGGCCTGCATGGTCAGCTCCACCAAGTCCATGACCGGCCACATGCTGGGCGCGGCGGGGGCGGTGGAGGCCATTGCCTGCGCCATGGCCCTGCACCAGGGGATGGTCCCCCCCACCATTGGGTACCAGGAGCCCGACCCGGCCTGCGACCTGGACTATGTGCCCAATACCGCCCGCAAGGCGGAGATTGAGCTGGCCCTGTCCGCCTCCCTGGGCTTTGGCGGGCACAACGCCTACCTGGCGTTTCGGAACGTTTCGTAAGGAGGAGCGGCAATGGATATCAAATCAATTGAGAGCCTGGCAAGGCTTATGAAAGAAAACGGGCTGACCGCCCTGGAGTTCTCCCAAGAGGGGATCAGCTTGAAGCTGGAGCGCCAGGGAGCCCCGGCCCTGGCCGCGCCGGCGGTTCCGTCCCCCTTTGTCTCGGCCCCGGTGGAGCCGGAGCCCGCGCCTAAAAGCGGCTCGCTGGTGCTTTCGCCCACAGTGGGCGTGTTCTATGCCGCGCCTTCGCCGGAGAGCAAGCCCTTTGTGGAGGTGGGCGACAAGGTGCGCCAAGGGGACACCCTGTGCATCATTGAGGCCATGAAGATGATGAACGAAATTCCCGCGGAGATGGACGGCACCGTGGTGGAGATCTGCGTGGGCAACGGCCAGGTGGTGGAGTACAACCAGCCCTTGTTCCGCATCTCCCAGGGCTGAGAAAAGGCGGGGAGCACAGGTACGGGGCAGCTCCCCGCGGCCTTTGCGCCCGCCCAGCCGCAAGCCCGGGCTGCTTGCCATTCCCTGTTATTTACGAGATACGAGAGGAAGTCTGTCATGAACCGAGAGGAAATTAAAAAAATCCTTCCCCACCGGGAGCCCATGCTCTTGGTGGACGAGGTGGTTTTGGAGGACGGGAAGTCCCATGGGAAATACCAGGTCCGGGGGGACGAGTTTTTCTTGCAGGGGCATTTCCCTGGGGATCCGGTTGTCCCCGGGGTCATTCAGTGCGAGATGCTGGCCCAGTCCGCCTGCGTGCTGCTCATCGGCCAGACCGAGGGGACCACTCCCCTGTTTACCGGCCTGCAAAATGTGAAGTTCCGGGGCCAGGTCAAGCCCGGGGACCTGTTTGAGACCCAGTGCGAGCTGGTCCGCAGCCGGGGGCAGTTCTACTTTGCCAAGGGCTCGGGCTTTGTAAACGGCAAACTCTGCGTCTCGGCGGAATTTTCCTTCGCGCTGGTGAAGGCGGAATGACCGGAACACAAAGGGGGCGGGCAACATGTTTACCAAGATTTTGATTGCCAACCGGGGAGAAATTGCCATCCGGATTATCCGGGCCTGCAAGGAAATGGGCATCTCCACGGTGGCGGTGTATTCCCAGGCGGATAAGGACTCGCTGCACACCGCCCTGGCCGACCAGGCGGTGTGCGTGGGCGGGCCCCGGGCGGAGGAAAGCTACCTGGACGGCCAGCGGATTATCAGCGCGGCTTTGGCCACCGGGGCGCAGGCCATCCACCCGGGCTATGGGTTTCTTTCCGAGAACGCGGCCTTTGCGGCCCAGTGCCGGAAATATGGGCTTACCTTTATTGGCCCGCCGGCCGGGGTTATTTCAAAAATGGGCGACAAGGAGGCGGCCCGCCGCCTAATGCAGGAAAACGGCGTGCCCACCACCCCCGGCACCGATGTGCTGGACAGCGTGGAGGCCGCGAAAACCGCCGCCGGGGCTTTGGGCTATCCCGTGCTCATCAAGGCCAGCGCCGGCGGGGGCGGCAAGGGCATCCGCCAAGTGGACCGCCCGGAGAACCTGGAGCGGGCCTTTCAGACCGCCTCGGCGGAGGCGGAAAAGGCCTTTGGCGATGGGCGGGTCTATATGGAAAAGTTTTTGGACCCAGTGAAGCACATTGAGGTGCAGCTTTTGGCGGACCAGCAGGGCAATACGGTCTGTTTGGGCGAGCGGGAATGCTCCATCCAGAAAAACAACCAGAAGCTCATTGAGGAGTCCCCCTCTCCGGGGGTAAGCCCGGAACCCCGCCGCAAGCTGATAGAAGCCGCCACAAAGGCCGCCAAAGCCGCCGGGTATGTAAACGCCGGAACCGTGGAGTTCTTGATGGATAAGACCGGCCGGTTCTACTTTATGGAGATGAACACCCGGCTCCAGGTGGAGCATCCGGTGACCGAGCTGGTGACAGGCGTTGACATTGTCAAATGGCAGATCCGCATTGCGGCGGGGGTCCCCCTGGATTTTACCCAGGAGGACATCCATTTGCAGGGAGCGGCCATTGAGTGCCGTATCAATGCCACAGGCGCGGGCAAGGTGGAATTTTTCCATCCGCCGGGGGGGCCCTGGGTGCGGTTTGACACCTGCCTGTACCAGGGCTATGAGGTGCCGCCCTATTACGACTCTATGCTGGGCAAGCTGATTGTTTCCTCCTCCACCCGGGAGGAGGCGATCCGCAAGATGCAGTCCGCCCTGTGCGAGCTGATCATTGACGGGGCCGGAAACAACATTGAAGAGCAGATTGAGATCGTGCGGGACCGCAGGTTCCGGGCCGGCGACTATTACACGGACCTGATGAAATATTTCCGCCCAAAAAAGGATAGAACCTGACCGCGGCCGGCCAAACGGGCCGGGCATTCCATGTGAAACCATAGAAAGGATCACCGCTTATGAACCTGATGGGACTGTTCCGTTCCCCCCAAAACGAGCTGGAGAAAGGCGGCAAGGAGGCCGAGGACGCGGGTATCCGCTCCGCCTGCCCCCGCTGCGGGGTGCAGCTGCCCCTTTCGGACCTGCAGGAGAATATGAACGTCTGCACCGCCTGCGGCTACCACTTTCGGGTGGGCCCCAGAGAGCGCATTGCCTACCTGACAGACGAGGGCAGCTTTTACGAGCTGGATGGCGACCTGTTTAGCCGGGACCTGCTGGGTTTTCCCGCCTATGACCAGAAGCTGCGCAACGCCAAGCTGGCCTCTCGGGAAAAAGACGCGGTGGTGACAGGCGCGGCCCATATTATGGGGCATCCCTGCGCGCTTTTTGTCATGGACCCCAACTTTATGATGGGCAGCATGGGCACGGTGGTGGGCGAAAAAATCACCCGGCTGTTTGAGTTTGCCACTGGCACCGGCGCGCCGGTGGTGGGCTTTACCGTCTCCGGCGGGGCCCGGATGCAGGAGGGGATCCACTCTCTGATGCAGATGGCCAAGACCAGCTCCGCTATCCGCCGCCACAGCGCCTCCGGCCTGTTTTACCTTACGGTTCTAACCGACCCCACCCTGGGAGGCGTAACCGCCAGCTTTGCCATGGACGGCGACATTATCATGGCTGAGCCTGGGGCCACCATCGGCTTTGCCGGGCCCCGGGTCATTGAACAGACCATCCGTAAAAAGCTGCCCCAGGGCTTCCAGACAGCGGAGTTCCTGTTGGACCACGGCTTTGTAGACCTGATTGTCCCCCGGGCCCAGCAGCGGGAGACCATCGGCCGGCTGCTCCAGCTCCACGACCCGGGCAGCATTGGCATGACGGAGGAAGAGATGGGAGGCGGCTTGGAATGAGCGCGTATGACAAGGTGATGCTGGCCCGGTCCAAAGGACGTCCTACGGGCGCGGCTTATATTGAGAATATCTTCGACGGTTTTGTGGAGCTGCACGGCGACCGGCGCTTTGCCGACGACCCAGCCATTGTGGGCGGGCTGGCCCTGCTGGGCAACATCCCCGTAACGGTTATCGCCATTGAGAAGGGAACCGACACCAAAGAACGGCTCCGGCGGAATTTCGGCATGCCCAACCCAGAGGGCTACCGCAAGGCCCTGCGGCTGATGAAGCAGGCGGAAAAATTCCAGCGCCCTGTGGTGTGCTTTGTGGACACCTCCGGGGCCTACTGCGGCCTGGGAGCCGAAGAGCGGGGCCAGGGCCAGGCCATCGCGGAAAGCCTCATGGAGCTCTCCACCCTGCGCACTCCAGTGATCTCCATCCTCATTGGCGAGGGCGGCAGCGGCGGGGCTCTGGCTCTGGCCTTGGCAGACCAGGTGTGGATTTTGGAAAACGCCGTATACTCGGTGATCTCTCCCGAGGGCTGTGCCAGCATCCTCTGGAAGGACTCGAAAAAGGTGAAGGAGGCCGCCGAATGCCTCAAGCTTACCGCCCAGGACCTGGAAGCCAACGGCGTGGTGGAGCGGGTAATTCCGGAAGAGGACTTCGAGTCGGCTTTCGCCCAAATCAAGGAACTGCTGGCCGAGACTCTGCCCGGCCTCATCGCCACCCCCACCGAAGAGCTTCTGGAAGCCCGCTACCAGCGCTTCCGGAAGTTCTGAGGGTCCGGCATGATCCGCCCTATGAGGCCCGAAGAAGCTCCGGCCTGCGTCCAGCTGATTCGGGAGAGCTTTAACACAGTAGCCCAGGAGTTTGGCTTCACCCCAGAAAACGCCCCCCGCTTTACCGCCTTTGCCATCACAGCGGAACGGCTGGAGGCCCAGTGGCAAGACCCCCGGCGGGTCATGTTCGTGTGTGAGCGCCAGGGGGAAATCCTGGGCTATGCCTCTCTGCTGGCAGGGGATGGGGAAGGCTGTGAGCTGAACAATCTCTGCGTGTCCCCCGCCCACCGGCACAAGGGCATAGGTGGGCGGCTGCTGGAGCATGCTTTCTCCCAAGCCCAGCGGCTGGGAGGCTCCCGCATAGAAATTGGCATTGTAGAAGAAAACCAGAGGCTCCGCCGCTGGTATGAAGGCTATGGATTTACACACATAGGCACAAAGAAATTTGATTTCTTCCCCTTTACCTGCGGATATATGGAGAAGCGGCTGTGAGGAGGCTTTATGAACGTGAGAACCCAGTATGGCGGCGAGAATCTGGACCGGATTTTCCGGTACTTTATGCGCACCATTCTGCGCATGGAGAAGTCCAGCCTGCTGGCCCTGCCTGTGAAGAACGATCTGGAGGGGGAGCCCCTGCGGTCCTATTTAGACCTAGCTATGCGGCTTTTTACCGACGCCCAGCCAGAGGCGGTGTGCCGCCCTATTTTGGAGTCTCAGTACAATTTTATTCTGGCAAACTCCAAGCTGGACGCGGACATGGCCCTGCAAATGTGGCTGGCCATGGAGCTCTCGCTGCACATTCACTACGACCAGGACCCCTGCGAGTTTTTATTCGGAACAGGCAATCTGTGGGGGAACTTGGCGGAGGAATTCGCCACGCGGACCTTTTACCCCAATATGGGTGAGGAATGGCAGAAAAAGTACGGTGTGGACCAAGTGATGAAGCATGTGCCGGAACGCTTTCTGCGGCCGGAAGATTACTAGCGCGCAAAGCCAGCCAAAGCCTCCGGCGCAGCAAGCGGGGGCGCGCCTCGCGCTTCTACCGCAAAGGGCTTTCTGTGCGATGCCCTGGGACGCAAAGAAACAGTGGACTCCTTGATGAGGCCAGCCATAGAGAAAGTGGCTGGCTGCATCAAAGAGCCCACTGTTTTCGCGTTGCCTAAAAGTTTTGGAAAAGGAGGAGGCTCACAGCGCCTCCTCCTTTCCTTATCCTTCGTTGGCTCTATGTTTAACCGAAGAGGCCTGCCAGCCGCTCCCCGGCGGAAGCGTCTGTGGTTAAAAACAAGCTGTTGAGCAAAATTACGTCCTCCGCTCCTTCCTCCGCGGCCAGCTCCTTTACGCTGCCCTCATAGTAGCGGCAGTCCACCACCACCACCCTCTGGTAATGCCGGGTGAGGAAGGGGATGAAATAGTTGCCAAAGGAATCCTGCACCACCACGCACACCGGGCCCTCAGGCAGATCCTCGTTGACCAGCTCCTTGTAGGCATGGTCCCCCGCCGCGAAGATCAGATAGAGCAGAGAGGAATCATAGCCCTCGCCGTTTAGGATCACCGGCCACTGGGCCAGCTCTCCCTCTTCGTCATAATACCGCAGGGAGGTTTTTCCTCCCGGAAGATAGGCGGTCACTGTGTCCGGCTCCAGGGCATAGGCCTCCCCGGCCTCTGTGCTCAGGCCCCCCAAGAAGCCCTCATATTCCTCCTTTGTAAACGAATCCAAGGCGGCGGGCTCTATGCCTTTAGTCTTGCAGAACTCCACATAGGCGTAATAGCCTCCCAGCTGGGTCCAGGTCCGGTCCGAGCCGTAATAGAGAGCCTCGCCGCAGTGAGCCCGCAAAGGCTCGAAGAGGGGAACGGTCTTCACCTCTGGGTTCATGGCGTTGATGGAAGGAATGAGGTACCGGTCCAAAGCCTTGCGCTGGTCGCTGCTGTTCACGTTGTGCTGAACCAGATATTCCTCGGGCAGCAGCACGTCCATGCTGGTGGGGGCGATAAGGCTGTACAGGGCAGCGGTGCCAGAGAGGGCCCGCCCGGCGGCGTCCACGGCCAGAATGTACTGGTTGGCGGCTTCCTCGTCAAAGTGGTAATAGGCATAGCCAAAACCATCCGCTGCCATCAGGGAGCCCAAATCCTGGGGCTCCGACTGGGGGGCCTGGGGCTCTTGAGCCGCTGGAGGCTGGGGCGTGGGCGTAGGATCGGGTATGCTCTCCGGGGGAGGACTATAGAAGAAGGAGGATGAGGCGCTCTCCAGGGGCTCGTCCAGGCCTGCCTCGCCGCCGGTGGTCAGCTTCACAATGACCACCGTGGCCAAAACAATTAAGACCAGGGCCAGCAGCACCCACACAATCCAGGGGGGGCCGCCCCGCCTGCGGCGTCCGCTGCCGTAAAGCTGGGGATGCCGCTGAGGCCCGCTGTTTTGGCGGCGCAGGTATTCACGCTCCACGGAAGGTCCTCCTTTCTGTGGTGGGATGGAGATGAAGAGATGGAGGGAAAGTGTTGGAAAGGCCGCGCCGCGCAGGCCTGGAAGAAGCCCATGGCATGGGCTTGGCCAAGCTATGAAGCCCTTGCTCTTGAGCGGAGGGCGCTTGCTACACTTGGCGGCGGGCCTGCGCATCTTTTAAGAATTTACGGGAGGCTGGGGCGGTTGAGGCGGCTGGGGCTGCTCCTGTACCGGGGGCTGGGGCGCTACCGGCGGGTAGCCCACCGGGGGCTGAGGCGGCACGGGAGGCTGCCCATAGGGGGGCTGCTGGCCAGGAGCCTGGCTCGGATACGCCGGCTGGCCGGGCTGGGGAGGCTGTCCGCCATAGGGCGGGGGGTACTGGCCCGGATGGGGCAGGGCCTTGGGCCGGGTCTTTCCATAAAGCCGGTAGGCCAGCTCGGCGAAAAAGGGCAGGTTGGCCTCGCCGCCGTGCATGGTCCGGATAATGGCCAGAATACTCAGGAAAATCGCCGCCAGGTAGACCACCACAAACAGCACCGTAGAGGCCACCTCCAGCATGATGGACAACACCGGAATGTCCATGCGGGCGGTGATCAGCCGGACCGCCTTGTCGAAAAACCAGACCAGGGCGCTGAGCATCCAGGCCTGGAGCGTCTGCCGGCCGGCCCACTCGTCCCGCTCCACAAACACCGCCAGGGCCGCGAGGGCGGCGGCGATCAGGGGGGAATTGAGGATGACGGCGGCAAAGGCCGCGATGGGATAGAAGCATAGGACAATGCCGAACTTACCTTTTTGCATGGGTTTGCCTCCTTAAAACTAAAGTCTATTCTATTAGTTTACGGCATTGGGGTGGGCAAGTCAAGTGGATTCTGAGCCAGGATGTGAATGAAGCGTAAATTTTCCGGGAAGGAGGCATGCCTCTTACTCTTCCTCCCGGTCTGTCCGGTAGATGTCCTCCACCAGCCGGTCCAAGTCCGCCAGGGTGCTCAGCTGGCCCGCCCGCCGCCGGAACTCCGCCGCGCCCCGGATGCCCTTTAGGTACCAGGCCGCGTGCTTGCGGGCCTCGGGCATGGCCCGGCCTTCGCCCTTATATTGGCACATCAGGCCGATATGCCTGCGCAGGGTTAGCAGCCGCTGGGTCAGGGTTGGCGGGGGCATAATCAGGCTCTCATCGCGCAGGTGGGCGTTGATGTCTCGAAAAACCCAGGGATTGCCCAAAGCGCCCCGGCCCACCATCACCAGATCGCAGCCGGTCTCGGTGAGCAGGGCCCCGGCGGAGAGGGGGTCCGTCACGTCCCCGTTGCCGATGACAGGGACGCTTACCCCGGCCTTCACGGCCCGAATCACGTCCCAGTCCGCCCGTCCCTGGTAGAGCTGGTCCCGGGTGCGGCCATGGACGCAGACCGCGTCCGCGCCCGCGGCCTCACAGGCTTGGGCCACCTCCACCGCGTTGACGCTGCCTTTGTCCCAGCCAGCCCGCATCTTCACCGTGACGGGCAGGCCCGCCGCTTCCTTTACCGCCCGGACGATTTGCCCGCACAGCTCCGGGTTCCGCATCAGCGCGGAGCCCGCCCCAGGCCCGGTGATTTTGGGCATGGGGCAGCCCATGTTAATATCAAGGCCCGCCGGGTTCAGCCGGGCCAGCTTTCCGGCGGCATGGGCCATGCACAGAGGCTCCGCGCCAAAAATCTGCAAAAACACCGGCCCCTGGTCCTGGGTGATGTCCGCCAGGGAAGCGGTTTTTTTATCGTTATACTCCATGGCCTTGGCGCTGATCATCTCGCTGACCGTATAGGCCGCGCCCAGCCCCTCGCACACCTGCCGGAACGCCGCGTCCGTTACCCCGGCCATGGGGGCCAAGACGGCCCGGCCCTTAATCTCAATGCTGCCAATTTTCATATGCCGCGCCTCCTAGTCCAGTGCTTTGAAAAAGAACATCTGAGAACTGTCTGATATTTTTACCCCTGCGGTGGTGGAATAGTTCTGCTCGTCCAGAGTCAGGCCGTAGCTGGGCAAAAACTCCTGGAGAAAGTACTCCGCCTCAGGCAGGCCCATGTCTTCCAGGGCCTTTAGGGTGCTTTTCTCCGCCTCCCGAAAGTCCCGGTTGCCGCTTTGGCGCTCTTCCACGCACTTGATGATGGCGGAGATCCGGTCCGCCGCCTTCACAAGAGGCCGGAGCTCCTGATCCCCGGGAGCGCTCATGGTCATCAGCTCCCGGTAGGCAGGGCGCAGCTCCTGGGGCAGCATGGAGGCCAAATGCTCCACCGCCCCATGCTCCACCTCGGCGTAAGCCTGACGGATCTCCTCCGAGTGATACTTCACCGGTGTAGGCATGTCCCCTGTGATGATTTCGGAAGCGTCGTGGAGCAGAGCCAGCATGGCGGCCCGGTCGGCGTTGTAGCTTCGGCCAAAGCGCTGGTTGCCAATGCTGGCCAGCCCATGGGCAATGAGGGCTGTTTCCAGGCTGTGCTCACAGATATTCTCCTGGCGGGTATTGCGCATCAGGCCCCACCGGTTGATGTATTTCATCCGGGAAAGCATAGCGAAAAAATGATACAAAAAATCATCTCCCATCCCAAAAATCACAAATAGCGGCGCCTCCGGCCGCTCCAGGCCTTTCGGCGGCGCTGTCTTTCAGTATAGCACAAGCCCGGCCGGATTGGTAGAGCCGCCTTTCTTTTTTCTGCAAAGTCCATCTCTGAGATGCGGTTTTTGGCAAAATACATAGAGGCGGCTCCAAAAACCCCTTTTCTCTTCTGGAAAAATGTGCTATAATGAACTCAAGAACATGCGGGGCAAGAGCGGTGCCGCGCCAAACCGGAAACCCATGTGTCCCATTCCATTTATATTCTGCTTACCGAGGTATTTCTATGGCAACTGCACAGACGAAAAAAACCTTTCGTGACAATTACTTTTTAGAATCCTTCCTGCTGGGCCTGGGGCTCTCCTTTGCCGTCTTTCTGCCCTTCCTGGTGGTGGACGGCGGGCGCTTTCTCTTTTACGGCGACTTCAACGTGCAGCAGGTGCCCTTCTACCGGCTGGCCCACGATGCCGTCCGGGCCGGGAACATTGGCTGGAACCACCTGACCGACCTGGGGGCCAACTTCATCGGGTCCTATTCCTTCTACCTTTTGGGCAGTCCCTTTTTCTGGCTGACCATCCCCTTCCCATCGGAGTGGCTTCAATTTTTAATGGGCCCGCTGCTGATTCTTAAGTTTGCCTGCGCCTCCTTTACGGGCTATGTGTATCTGCACCGCTACACCAAGTCTCCGGACACCGCCATGATTGGCGCGGTGCTGTACGCCTTTTCCGGGTTTTCCATCTATAATATTTTCTTTAACCACTTTCATGAGGCCATTGTCTTTTTCCCCCTGCTGCTGGCCGCTCTGGACGAATACATGGAAACCCGCCGCCGGGGCCTGTTCGCCTTGGCTGTGTTCGCCTGCTGCTTTGTCAACTATTACTTTTTTGTGGGCCAGGTAACCTTCTGCCTCATCTACTTTTTCCTGCGCCTCGCCTGCGGCAGCTGGCGGCTCTCTTTCAAAGACTTTCTGCTGCTGGCGCTGGAAGCGGTAACCGGCGTGGGGCTCTCCGGCCTGCTTCTGCTGCCCTCGGTGCTGGCGGTGCTGCAAAACAACCGGGTGGACAACATGGTCAACGGCTGGAACGCCGTGCTTTATAACCGCAACCAGCGGTACCTGCACATTCTGGAGTGCTTCTTCTTCCCGCCGGACCTGCCCGCCCGGCCCAACTTCACCCCGGATTCCGAGTCCAAATGGTCCTCCCTGGGGGCCTGGCTGCCCCTGTTCGGCATGACCGGGGTCATCGGCTGGCTGCAGCTGCGGCGGAAGCATTGGCTGAAAAAAATGCTCTGGGTGTTGTTTGCCATGGCCCTGGTGCCCTTTCTCAACTCTGCCTTTCAAATGATGAACGCCTCTTACTATGCCCGGTGGTACTATATGCTCACCCTGATGATGGCCCTGGCCACGATTATGTCTCTGGAAAGCGAACGGGTAGACTGGCGGCGGTCCGTGTTGTGGACCTTCACCATCACCGTAGCCATTGGGGCGGTAATTGGCTTTATGCCCAAAAAAGAGACGGTGGACGACCAGGAGTTCTGGGCCATGGGCCTGATGGAGTACCCCACCCGCTTCTGGACGTATGTGGCCATCTCCCTTATCTGCCTGGCCCTGGTGGTGTACCTATTCCTCTTCTGCCGCCAGTCCCGCCGGGTTTTCAAGCGGGCGGTTCTGTGGTGCCTCTCGCTGGTTTCGGTGCTGTATTCCATCTGCTTCATCGCCCTAGGCAAAACCCAGAGCGACTACACCTGGGACCACATCATTCCCTATGAGCTCAACGGCGGTGCCAACATCGACCTGCCCGACCTGCAGGTCTGCCGCTCGGACTTCTACGAATCCATGGACAATGCCGCCATGTTCTGGCAGATTCCCTCCATCCAGGCCTTCCACAGCATCGTGCCCGGCTCGGTGATGGAGTTCTATGACTCCATCGGGGTCCAGCGGGACGTGGGCTCCCGGCCCACGGTGAGCCACTATGGGGTGCGGGGCCTCGCCTCAGTCCACTGGCTTTTTGACGATGACGACGACCCGGACTTCTTTGCCGGCGAGCAGTCGGATGACCCGGCCATGCCCGGCTGGGCCTACTACGGCAACGCCAACGGCTATGACATCTGGGAGAACGAGTACTACATCCCCATGGGCTTTTCTTACGACCACTACCTAACCCGCAGCGAGTACGAGGCCTTTTCCAAAGGCAGCGATACCTCCGTGGGCCAGCGGGAGCTGGCCATGCTGCGGGCCATTGTGCTGGAGGACGGAGATATTCCCAGCGTGGAGGGCATGCTGGAGCATCTGGACGCCATGAGCCGGGACTTTACCGAGGAAAACTACCTGGCCGACTGCCAGAGCCGCCGCTCTATGGCCTGCGAAAACTTCGCCTACACCAGCTCGGGCTTCCGGGCCAATATGACCAACATCACCCGGGACCGGCTGGTGTTTTTCAGCGTACCCTATGAGGCGGGCTGGTCCGCCCGGGTCAACGGGGAAGAGGCTTCCATTCTGCGGGCCAATGTAGGCTTTATGGCCGTGCGGGTCCCCAAGGGCGAGCTGGCGGAGATTGAGTTTATTTACCACACCCCTGGGCTGGGGACCGGCATACTGATTACCTTGGCCTCCCTGATGCTGCTGGTAGGCTACCTGACCTTGGCCCGCCGCTTGCAGAAGCCCGATCCAGAAGGCCCCCGCTACCCCAAAGTGCGCCGGGTGGGACGCTTTGCCGGCTATGCCAAGCGCCGGCAAGCCAGCTTCCGGCAGCCGGGCAGCATGACCCTCCACCGGGGAGAGGTGGAGCACGCTCCTTTGCCCGCCCCAGAGCCGGAGCTTCCCCCTCAGCCCCAGCAGCCTGAGGCCGCCCCAGAAGGGTCCGCCCCGGCCAAGCCCCGGCCCAAGCGCCGCTACCAGCCCCGGCCCTGGCCCCAAAAAGCCCCTGGGTTGGAAGGGGCTACCCCAAACGGGCCGGAGTTGGAAGAAGCGCATAAGCTTGAAGAGCCTCACGAGCTTGAAGAGCCTCACGAGCTCGAAGAGTCTCGTGAGCTCGAAGAGACTCATAAGCCCGCCGCTCTCCCTGCTGAGCCCCCCGCGGCTCCTGTGGAAGAGCCTAAAACAGAACCCACAGCCAAAGAGGACAAGCCCGAAGAGCCTTGACCCAGCAAAAAACGGCAGACCGGACGCCCCCCTGCACGCCCGGCCGTACCATACCCCAAGGAAAGGAAGTCTTTGCCCATGAACCCAACGGTATACCTTGTCATCCCCTGCTACAACGAGGAGGAAGCCCTGCCCGAGACCGTCCGCCGCCTGACCGCCAAGCTGGACTCCATGCGGGCCCAGGGGCTGGCCAACGAGCACAGCCGGATGCTGCTGGTGGACGATGGCAGCAAGGATAAGACCTGGCAGCTCATCACCCAGCTGAACCAGGAGAACCCCTATGTGGAGGGTGTGAAGCTGGCCCACAACCGGGGCCATCAAAACGCGCTGCTCTGCGGCCTTATGACCGCCATGGAGAGCTGTGACTGCGCCATCAGCCTGGACGCGGACCTGCAGGACGATGTGGACGCCCTGGACGGGTTTGTGAAAAAGTACCTGGAGGGCTGCGACGTGGTGTACGGCGTGCGCAACAAACGGGAGACCGACACCTGGTTTAAGCGCACCACCGCCGAGGGCTTTTATAAGGTGATGAAGCTGCTGGGCGTGGACGTGGTCTTTAACCATGCCGACTACCGGCTTATGAGCCGCCGGGCCCTGGAGGGCCTCTCGGAGTATAAGGAGGTCAACTTGTTTTTGCGGGGCATGGTGCCGCTCATTGGCTACCGCAGCGACTATGTGTACTACGACCGCCACGAGCGCATTGCCGGGGAGTCCAAGTACCCCTTGAAAAAGATGATTTCCTTTGCCCTGGACGGGATCAGCAGCTTTAGCGTAAAGCCCTTAAAGCTGATTTCCAACTTTGGCATTCTGGTGTCCGTCCTCAGCGTGCTGGGCCTGCTGTATGCCCTGGTCTCCTATTTTATGGGCTGGGCTGTGTCCGGCTGGACCGCCATTGTGTGCTCCATCTGGCTTTTGGGCGGCTTGCAGATGCTGTGCCTGGGCGTGGTAGGCGGATACATCGGCAAGATTTACAGCGAGGTGAAGGCCCGGCCCCGGTACCGGGTGGAGGAACACCTGCGCCGGGGCGAAGAGCCCCCCAAAAACGCCAATTAACCGCAAGCCAAAATAGCGGCCCAGCAAAAGTTTCGCCAGCCTTTTCAAAGGCTGCGGGGTGCGGGGCGGCGCCCCGCGGCCTTGCCCTTAAAGGCGGCGCAGCAGAAAAGCCTAGCGCGACAAGCTAAATCATCACACAAAAGAAAAAACAGCGCACCAGTTCTGCGCCGCCGTCCCTTATAGCGTCTTCGAGCGAAGCGAAAAACAGCGGCCTCCTTGATGTGGTTCCCCCAGTGGAAGGGGGCCTGCATCAGGGAGGCCGCTGTTTTTCACTTCGCTTAAACGCGCTTTCTAGGGCGGCGGCGCAGTATAGGTGCGCTAAGCTTTCCGAAAGGGATGTTGAAATTATGGTGCGCTAAGGTTTTTTTACTGCGCCGCCTTTAAGGTCAAGGCCGCGAGACGCTGTCTCGCGCTCTGCCACCTTTGAAAAGGTGGACGAAACTTTTACTGTTGCTTGCCTTTACCTCAGCGCTTTTTCCAGGGCTTCCGTCACGATTTTCAGCGCCTTAATGCGGGCGTACTTCTTGTCCACCGACTCCAAAATATGCCACGGCGCGTAGGTGGTGCTGGTCTTTTGCAGCATCTCGTCAATGGCCGCCTCGTATACGTCCCACTTCTCCCGGTTGCGCCAGTCCTCGTCCGTCAGCTTCCACTGCTTGGCCGGGGTGTTCTGCCGGTCGGTGAAGCGCTCCAGCTGGGTGTCCTTGTCAATCTGTACCCAGAATTTCAGCACCACCGCCCCCCAATTGTGCAGCTCCTGTTCAAACTCGTTCATCTCATAATAGGCCCGCTGCCAGTCGTTCTCCGAGCAGAACCCCTCCAGGCGCTCCACCATTACCCGGCCGTACCAGCTTCGGTCAAAAATGGCGATGTGCCCATCTTTGGGCAGGCGGGTCCAGAAGCGCCACAAATAATGCCGGGCCTTCTCGTGGGGCTCCGGGCTTGCCACCGGGTGGACCTCAAAGCCCCGGGGGTCCAGCGCCCCGGTCAGGCGCTTGATGTTGCCCCCCTTTCCGGCCGCGTCCCAGCCCTCATACACAATAACCACTGGCACCCGCTTGCGGTACAGCCGGTTGTGGAGCATCCCCAGCTTCTCTTGCAGCTTTTTCAGCTGCTCCTTATATTCCTCTTCCGTCAGGGTTTTGCCCGCCAGGGGCGTCTCGGCCAGCTTGGGCATCTTAATCAGCGGAAAGGCGTTTTGCAGCAGGGGCACCGCCAGGCTTCCGTTGTGCAGGGCGGTGTCAATGCCTGTGCAGAGAATCTCCATAGCCTGCAACTCGGCAAACTTTTTAGACTTGGCGTCAATGATATACCAGGGCGCGCTGGGCGTGTTGGTGTCGTCCAGATATTTGTCAAACACCTCCTGGCAGCGGTCGTAGTGCTGGTTCTGCCAAATATCCCCTCGGCTGACCCGCCAGGCGGTGTCCTTGTCCCCGGTGAGTCCGGCGATGCGGGCGGCCTGCTCCTTTTTGCTGATGTGAAAAAAGAATTTCAGCACCAGGTAGCCGTTGTCCGTCAGCTGGCGCTCAAAACGGCGGACGCTGTCCACCCGCCGGGCGTACTCCTGGTCGTCCAGCACGCCGTTCAGGCGTTCCTTGGTAATCTCGTCCATCCAGCCGGAATCCAGGAAGGTGAACTTCCCGGCCTCGGGGATTTTCTCGAAATGCCGGGCCAAAAAGGGCTTGCGGCGCTCCTCCTCCGTGGGGGTGGCCATGGAGAAAACCTTGAAAAAGCGGGGGTCGATGCGGCGGATGATCTGGCCGATGGCGCTGCCCTTTCCGGCGGCGCCCCAGCCCTCAATTAACACCAGGACCGGGAGTTTTTTATCTTTCAGCAGCATCTGCTGGGCCGCCAGCTTTTCCTGGGCGGCTTTTAGGCGGGATTTCAGTTCTTCCTTTTCGGGGCGCTGGGGCTTAACCCAATTTTTTAACACATTGCTCACCTCAACCAATTGTTTTGCAAAAACGCGGGTAGAAACTTCCCTTTTATCATAGCACTTTTTCTCAAGAAAAGCCATAGCTTTGGCGAATTTTTTAGGACTATTTTGGAAGAATGTCCGGCAGCGTTCCGGTTTGGAGCTGTTTAACAACACGCTTCGTGCCCGGCGCGTTATAAAAAAGCCCGTAACCCTTTCGCGGCTTCCCAAAGCAGACCCGCGGCCCTGCGCAAACATGCCGGGCCCCTTGTGAAAATTTCCCAGAATCCCCATTGACTTTTTGCGCCCGGCGGGCTAGAATGGTGCCAAAGCCCCACCCATCTTACTCGGAAAAGAGGAACCCCTATGCAAAACAAATTTCTTGGGCTTACGCCGCCCATGGGCTGGAATTCTTGGAACACCTTCACCCACGCCATCAACGAGGACCTGATTAAGGAGACCGCCGACGCCATGGCCAGCTCCGGCCTCAAGGACGCGGGCTATGAGTATGTGGTCATTGACGACTGCTGGAGCCTGCGCCAGCGGGACCAGGACGGTTTTTTGGTGCCGGACCCGGAGAAGTTCCCCCACGGCATGAAGGCTGTGGCGGACTATGTCCATGAGAAGGGCCTGAAGTTCGGCATGTATTCCTGCGACGGCACCCACACCTGTGCGGGATATCCCGGCAGCTTTGAGCACGAGTTCCAGGACGCGGCCACCTTTGCCGCCTGGGGCGTGGACTACCTGAAGTATGACAACTGCTACAAGCCCCGGCATATGGACGGGGAGATGCTCTACAAGCGCATGAGCCTGGCCTTGCGCAACTGCGGCCGGGACATCCTCTTCTCCGCCTGCAACTGGGGCTCCGATGATGTGTGGAGCTGGATTCAGGGCAGCGGGGCCCAGCTGTTCCGCTCCACCGGGGATATTCAGGACAGCTGGGAATCCATTAAAAACCTGGCCCTCTCCCAGATGGACAAGATGGCCTACTCCGGCCCCTTCTGCCACAACGACATCGACATGCTGGTGGTAGGCATGCACGGCGGCAGCAACAACGAATTCATTGGCAGCGTGAAGGGCGGCTGCACCGACGAGGAGTACCGCACCCACTTCTCTCTGTGGGCCATGATGAATTCCCCCTTGATGATCGGCTGCGACATCCGTAAGATGAGCGAGTACACCAAGGAGACCCTGTGCAACCCGGACCTGATCGCCATAAACCAGGACATTGAGTGCCGGGGACCCTATGTGGTGCCTGGCCACGACCCGGCGGCTCTGATGGCTTTGGTGAAGCCTATGAGCGACGGTTCTCTGGCCATTGGCCTGTTTAACCTGGGCGACCGCAAGGCGGAGATGTCTTTGCAGTTCTGGGATATGGGCATCCCCGCGGCGGCTGGCGTGGGCCTGGAGATGTACGACTGCTGGGCCCATCAGACCGAGGGGACCTTTACCGAGCGCTACGCCGCCCAGATCGAGCCCCACGGCTGCCGGGTATTCCGGGCCAAGCTGGTCAAGGTCCGGTGAGCAACTACCTGACCTGCCGCCAATGCGGCGGACCTTTGGGCCAGGACGACCGGGCCATTTACTGGAAGCTGGTTAACCGGGGCGCGGAGGATTTTTTGTGCATTGGCTGCCTGGCAGAGTACTTCCAGGTCCCCCGGGAGGAGATTGAGAAGAAAATCCGGTTTTTCCGGGAAGAGGGAATCTGTACGCTGTTTCGGTAACCGCCGGGAGCGCGGAGACTCCCCCGCCCTTTGAAAAACAAAGGGCTTTCTTAAGCGCACCTAGGACAAACCTTTCGTCATTCCCCCTGGCGGCTTGGCTGGCAGAGGGGAATGGCGAATTTTTTCTCCAGCCCTTTGCCCGCTCCCCAGCCGGGCCCTGGGAGTGTCCGTTTCGGAGAGCTTTTCGTGTTCCCCCGCCCTGCGGGCGGGGGAACACAGGTGATTCTCTCTGTGCACAGTTCCAGGCCCTGCGGGGCTTGGGAGTGTCCGTTTCGGAGAACTTTTCATGTTCTCCCGCCCTACGGGCGGGGGAACATAGATGATTCTCTCTGTACACATCCCGGGCCCCGCAGGGCTTGGCAATCGGGAGAGAATCTGATATAATAGACTTGGAAAAAGGTTGGTGAAGCCATGCGGATGATCATCTCCCCCGCCAAGAAAATGAATGTGGATACGGACAGCCTTCCTCCATTGGGCCTGCCGGTTTTTCTGCCGCAGGCCGGCCGGCTGTTGGAGGCGCTTCGGGCCATGCCGCCCCAGGAGCTGCAGGCCCTCTGGAAGTGCAGCGCTCCCCTCGCCCGGCAAAACGTGGAGCGCCTGCAAAATATGGACCTGCGGCGGGGTCTTACTCCGGCTATTCTGTCTTATGAGGGCATACAATACCAATACATGGCCCCAGGCGTAATGGAGTCCGGCCAGCTGGACTACTTGCGGGAGCATCTGCGCATTCTTTCCGGCTTCTACGGCCTGCTGCGGCCTTTCGACGGAGTAGTGCCCTACCGGCTGGAAATGCAGGCCAAGCTCTCTGTGGACGGGGCAAAGGACCTTTACGCCTTTTGGGGCCGCCAACTGGCGGAAGAGCTGGAGGCGGAATCGGACTGGGTGCTGAACCTGGCCTCAAAGGAATACAGCCGGGCGGTTGTGCCCCATCTTCCCGTCTCCGCTGTGCTAACCTGCCTATTCGGCCAGTGGGAAGAAGGGCGGCTGCGGGAGAAAGGCACTCTCTGCAAAATGGCCCGGGGCCAGATGGTCCGCTGGCTGGCGGAAAACCGGATGGAAAGCCGGGAGGGGGTTCGGGCCTTTGCCTGCCTGGACTACCGCTTTGACCGGGAGCTGTCCGATGAAAGGCAATATGTATTTATCAAAGGAGGACGTTGAAATGTTGGAAGTGGGAACAAAAGCGCCGGCCTTCACTCTGCCGGACCAGAATGGAGAGCCCGTCTCCTTATCAGACTTCGCGGGGAAAAAGGTGGTGCTGTACTTCTACCCTCGGGACAATACCCCTGGCTGCACCCGGCAGGCCTGCGCCTTTGCGGCCGCCTATGAGGCCTTTGAACAAGCCGGTGTGGTTGTAATCGGCGTAAGCAAGGACTCAGCCGCCTCCCACCAGAAGTTCGCCGCCAAGCACCAGCTGCCCTTCCTCTTGCTTTCCGACCCGGAACGGACCGCCATCCAGGCCTATGGCGTGTGGCAGGAAAAGAAGAACTATGGCAAGGTGAGCATGGGCGTGGTGCGCTCCACGTTCATCATTAATGAAGATGGAATCATTGAGAAGATTATGCCAAAGGTAAAGCCGGATACCAATGCGGCGGATGTTTTGGCCTATTTGGGGCAGGAACATTAATCTATATATTGTGGACGTTGGAGAGATATCATACCGTATCAACGAAATTGAAAACTATTTGAGATTTTCTCAAAAAAACTCTTGCATTTTCTGGCGGGCTGTGGTATTATATTGGAGCGGTCGGGAAAACCGATAGCAAGTAGTTGGTGTTGATTACGGCGAGGGTCCACCCGTTCCCATCCCGAACACGGAAGTTAAGCTCGTTCGTGCCGAAGATACTTGGCTGGAAGCGGCCTGGAAAAATAGGTGTTCGCCAACACAAAGGACGGTCTCTTATGAGATCGTCTTTTTGCTTTTGGAGTTGTTTTTGGCCGACCGGGGAAAGCCAGACTCTGGCTTTGCATTTAGCATGGGAAAGCCCTGGAACAGGACCGCGCAGCATCCACAATGCCCTTGGGTTGGCCGCACGGGAAGGCTCCCCTAAATACGCTGAGTCTGCACTGGGAATTCCCCAATATCTTGAAGTTTTGAAAAAACTCATTTTTTTTGCAAAAAACACTTGCATTTTCTGGCGGGCTGTGGTATTATATTGGAGCGGTCGGGAAAACCGATAGCGAATAGTTGGTGTTGATTACGGCGAGGGTCCACTCGTTCCCATCCCGAACACGGAAGTTAAGCTCGTTCGTGCCGAAGATACTTGGCTGGAAGCGGCCTGGAAAAATAGGTGTTCGCCAACACGCAAACTCCTTCAGCAATGAGGGAGTTTTTTGTTTTACCCAAAGCAATTCCCTCTCCTCCGGCGGCCAAGCGTGTTAAGAATCAAAATGAGAAGCGAGAAAACAAGAGTATCGATGCGTATGAGGGCGGATACAAGAGATAATGCCAAGACAAATTAAAAATTTCCAAAAAAAGTGTTGACACCGGCCCTAGGATGTGCTATCATTAGCAAGTGAGAAAAGAATGGCAGTGAAAGTTTGGAGGTTTTTTGCAATGTCAACGACTATGCCCAAAGCTGGCGAGATCGAGCGCAAGTGGTATGTGATCGACGCCGCCGGCAAGCCCCTGGGCCGGGTTGCGGCCCAAGCCGCCGTGCTGCTGCGCGGCAAGCACAAGGTCACCTTCGCCCCCCATGTGGACTGCGGCGACCATGTGATCATCGTCAACTGCAAGGACGCCGTCCTCACCGGCAACAAAGCGGAAAAGAAATATTACTACCGCCATACCGGCTACATCGGCCACTTGAAGGCCACCCGGTACGACGCCTTGATGCGTACCAAGCCCGAGCTGGCTATGCAGCTGGCCGTTAAGGGCATGATCCCTTCCAACGCTCTGGGACGCGGCGCCATGGCCCGCCTGCGGCTGTATGCCGGCGGCGAGCACAAGCATGCCGCCCAGAAGCCGGAAGCCTGGAATATGTAAGAGGAGGAAATTAAGTTATGTATGAGACTGCGCCATATTTCTACGGAACCGGCAGAAGGAAGAGCTCTGTGGCCCGTGTGCGCCTGTACCAGGGCACCGGCAAGGTGACTATCAACGACCGGGACATTGACGATTACTTCGGCCTGGACACTTTAAAATACATTGTCCGCCAGCCCCTGGCCCTGACCGAAACCGACGGCAAATTCGACATTGTCTGCCGGGTATCCGGCGGCGGCGTGACCGGACAGGCTGGCGCCATCCGCCACGGCGTAGCCCGGGCGCTGCTCCAGTATGATTCGGAGAACCTGCGCTCTGCCTTGAAGAAGGCCGGGTTCCTGACCCGCGACCCCAGAATGAAGGAGCGCAAGAAGTACGGCCTCAAAGCGGCTCGTCGCGCTCCGCAGTTCAGCAAGCGTTAAATTTTATCAAAATGGCTCAAAAAGCCCGGAAAATCAAGGTTTTCCGGGCTTTTGCTTTTGATAGGGTTTGATGCAGTTTGACGCTAAAAAGCCATTTTTCACCAAATTTATAGTGGTTCCCAATAGGATAACCGGGAAAAAAGAGGGCAAAATGAGGGTCAAGTGGTTACAAAATAGGATAACCACAGCTCTGTTTTTGGGGTATTTCAGAGGTGATTTTTACTCCCTCTCTC
>Ga0137309_100351_pt1 | contig 35033 bp, 43 predicted proteins | sample NAcewiD2O_June_FD_97179 | JGI IMG/M metagenome (GOLD analysis project Ga0137309, IMG submission 97179) | Mouse cecal microbial communities from Vienna, Austria - N-Acetylneuraminic amended D2O_June | ecosystem: Host-associated > Mammals > Digestive system > Large intestine > Cecum | place... | reverse complement strand
GTTGAGGGCATCGAAGTCGCGGCGGTGGACTGTGACAGCACCCAACACTCGCTGAATGTTTACCGCGAACATGACCTTATGGTTACAAAGGAGAACCCGTATCTGAAAAGAGTGTGCCACAAATTCTACTCTCAGTTCAAGCAAAAGCCTTATGAAATTTTGCTGACCTCTCCAGCTGATGCAATAGCGGTGACAGACAATTTCCTGAAAGCCGGGAACACACCGCAGGTCATCTTCTTCGACATTACCGGAACAATCAACGACCACGACATCGTGAATCTAATTGCAAACATGGATTATCTGTTTGTTCCGATCACGACAGAAACCGGAGAAATGGCAAGTTCCATTTCATTCGCCAACAATGTGAAGAACAAAATGATGACTACTCAAGTGACGAATGTAAAGGAGATGCACCTCGTCTGGAACAAAATCAACACCCGCGAGAAATCCCGTTTATGTGAGATTATTGACGACTACATTGAGAAGATGGGACTTGACTCACTCGACACCGTACTTGTAAAAAGCAACAAGTTTGAGAAAGACGGGCGTGAAACCGGAAATGTCGGATTATTCCGCTCAACCATGCTGCCGCCTGACAAGCGTCTGCTGAAAGGCTCGAACCTTGAAGAACTGGTATCCGAAATCCGTAATATCATAAAAGTATAGGTTATGGCAAGAAAACAAGTAACCGACTTTGATGCGGACAGCTTTATCCAATCCGTCCGGGAGTCAGCCGTTCCGACTTATCACACGGCATCCGATGTAGCACCAGCCGCTGCTACGGCACCGGAGAAAAAGCCTAAACAGAAAGAGCCGGTTGAAACAAGGCGCAAAAGACGCATCGGAGAGTCTTCCGATTTTCTTCTGAAGAAAGTATCGGAAATGAACATGACCGAGGAAGAAGGCAACTATGTCAAGACTTACATCGGCAATGTGTCATTCGGTCAGGTCAATCGTAACGGCAACCCGATAGTCGTGCGAGAGGATTACCGGGAAATGATAAAGGATATATTCTCAATGTTCGGTGTAAGACTCAACATGGCTGCTTATGTCGATGCAGTCCTTACGGAACACTTCAAGCAATGTTATCCGCTAATTCAGGGCATAGCCGAAAAATGCCCGTCAAAATTCTAACTGAGAAAATATGGAGAAAACAAAATTCTGTGACCTTCGCACTTGCAACAAGGTCTGCGGGGTGGAGCCGACTTTTACCCCGGATAAAGAGAAGGTAAAGGCGTATGCCGATGAGTACCTCACACCTTCCAATGTCGGCGCACGCAAGGGGATATTCGTTCCCCGTGAACTGGTTAACAAACTGTCCAAACTGATTGCCCTCTACGATGTGGAGGGGCTGACAATCGGGGCATACGTCACCAATATCCTTATCAATCATCTGGTGGAAAACCGAGATGTAATCAACGAACTGTCCTTCGAGGGCGAAAAGACGGTGGCTCTATGACAGGAGTATCAATCTTTTTGCTGGGAACCGTTGCACTGACAAATGTCGGCTTCCTTCTCTATCTGATGCGCGACAATAATCAGAAAGCCAGTCCACCGCAGGCAAAGCCGCCTGAGCAACCGCAACCAACCGAGGCTGAAACAGCGAAAGAGCCCCCGACACCGCAGGCTACCGTTGGCAAGAGCAAATTCCGCATAGAGGAATTTGACGAGCGGTTTGAGGAAATTGAACAGCGGTTTGACCGGGTGATCCAGCTGCTCGACCGCATTGAGGGCGATGTCAGGCTCAAAGATGTGGAGTTTGCCAACACCGATGACGCTCCCACTCAAGAGGAAATTGCCCGCGACGCCGAGGCCGTTGACAATCCGGCAAAGGACAACCGCATGACACGCGAACAGGAGAAAGCCGCCTTTACCGATGTCCGGATAGAGGACGTTGAGCCTGAAACCGTTTCGCCTCCGTCGGCAAGCGGCGCGACACTGGACGACATTGAGAAATCAATGGAAACAGCCGCCAACCCTGCCGCCACTCCCGAAGAAAAGGCGAAAGCCGGACGGGTGCTGATAACACTGACCGACACCAATTTCATGGAGCATTTTTCCGATGATGCGGACATTCTGCAAAACGTGATGAGGTGTTGCAGGGAAAGCTGCCGTCTGGACATAGCCGACAAGACAGGCGAAAAGCCGGTAAGTATAACACGCCGGAAAACAACCATCGAGATCGCCAAGAACATTGACGATTTCAATCCCGCCGACCTCCTGAAAAAATAGTCGGCAACCACTAATCCAAGTCTGCAAAGACAAAATCCAACCCAATTTTTAACCCGAAGTGTGGGCTGCTCCAATCGGAGCGGTTGGGGCTGTCCTATGCTTCAAAAACTGAAACAAAAACATGATTAAAAGAAAACTTTTCACTCTGCTGCTTATTGCAGCCACAGTAACTAACTCATTCGCTGCCGGAAACGGCATGGCAGGTATCAACGAAGCCACATCAATGGTAAGTTCGTATTTCGACCCCGGCACCAAACTGGTGTATGCCATCGGCGCGGTGGTCGGACTTATCGGCGGCATCAAGGTTTACTCCAAGTGGTCGAGCGGCGACCCCGACACCAGCAAGACCGCCGCGTCGTGGTTCGGTGCTTGCATCTTCCTTATCGTTGCCGCCACCATTCTCCGTTCATTCTTCCTCTAATGTCCGAGTATCAGATAAATAAGGGTATCGGACGCTCGGTTGAGTACAAAGGATTGAAAGCCCAGTATCTGTTCATCTTCGCCGGCGGATTGCTTGCAATGTTCGTGGTGTTCGTCATCATGTATATCGTCGGAATATCGCAATGGTTCTGCATAGGCTTCGGTGTCATCGCCACATCAATCCTTGTCTGGCTCACATTTCATCTCAACGCCAAGTATGGCGAACATGGACTGATGAAACTGTCGGCGTCAAAGTATCATCCGCGATACATAATCAACCGTCTGCGCATAACCCGCTTAATTAAAGGAAGAAAATGAGGAATACACTTAAAGCAACGACCCTCGAAAGCAAACTGCCGTTGTTGGCGGTTGAACACGGTTGCATCATCTCAAAGGACGCGGATATAACCGTGGCCTTTGAGGTGGGCCTCCCGGAACTGTTTACGGTCACAAGTCAGGAGTATGAGGCCATGCACGCCGCATGGTGCAAGGCGATAAAGGTGCTACCGCACTTCTCCGTGGTACATAAGCAGGACTGGTTTATGGCTGAGAACTATAAGCCGGAGTTACAAAAAGACGATTTGAGTTTTCTTGACCGCTCGTTTGAACGCCATTTCAATGAGCGTCCGTACTTGGCTCACAAGTGCTACCTGTTCCTGACAAAGACGACAAAGGAGCGTATGCGCCAGCAGAGCAATTTCTCAACCCTCTGCCGAGGACGTATCACTCCGAAGGAACTCAATCATGAGATGGTTGTTAAATTCATGGAGTCAGTTGAACAGTTCGAGCGCATAATCAACGACACCGGCTATATCAAGCTGCGCCGATTGTCCGACGATGAGATTGTCGGCACTGAAACGACCTCCGGCATAATCGAAAGGTATATGTCGCTATCTATGGGCGATGTCAACTGCCTTGAAGATATTGACCTGTCGGCAAAGGAGATGCGCATCGGCGACAAGATGCTATGTCTGCACACCCTTTCCGACACCGACGACCTGCCCGGCAAAGTCAGCACCGACAACCGATATGAGCGTCTGTCAACTGACCGCTCGGATTGTAGGTTGAGTTTTGCCTCTCCCGTCGGATTGCTTCTGCCGTGCAACCACATCTACAACCAGTATGTGCTGATTGACGACCACGATGAGAACCTTGCCCGTTTTGAGAAAACGGCACGCAACATGAACTCTCTGTCAAAGTACAGCCGTAGCAACGCTATCAACAAGGAGTGGATTGACCGCTATCTCAACGAGGCACATTCTTACAGTCTGACCTCGGTGCGCTGCCACTGCAACATCATGGCGTGGAGCGATGATGCCGAAGAACTGCGAAGGATCAAGAACGATGTCGGCGGACAGTTGGCGACAATGGGTTGTATGCCGAGGCACAACACTATCGACTGCCCGACACTGTTCTGGGCGGCGATGCCCGGCAACGAGGCTGATTTTCCAGCCGAGGAAAGTTTTTACACCTTTATTGAGCCTGCCGTGTGCTTCTTCACTGCCGAAACCAACTACCGCAGTAGCCTCTCTCCATTCGGCATAAAGATGGTTGACCGTCTTACGGGAAAGCCTGTCCACTTGGATATTTCCGATGAACCGATGAAGCGTGGCATAACTACCAACCGAAACAAGTTCATACTTGGCCCGTCGGGTAGCGGAAAGTCATTCTTCACTAACCACTTGGTGCGCCAATATTACGAGCAAGGAGCCCATGTGCTTCTGATTGACACCGGCAATTCATACGAAGGGCTGTGCAACCTGATCCACAACCGAACCCACGGCGAGGACGGCATATATTACACCTACACCGAGGAAAAACCGATTTCATTCAATCCGTTTTTCACTGATGACGGGGTGTTCGACGTGGAGAAAAAGGACAGCATCAAGACACTGCTACTGACGCTGTGGAAGTCGGAGGACGACCGCATAAGCAAAACCGAAAGCGGCGAACTTGGCTCGGCACTCTCCATGTTCCTTGACAAGATGAAAACTGACCGGAACATCGTTCCCTGCTTCAACTCCTTCTACGAGTTCATGCGCGATGATTACCGAGCGGAAATGGCGAACCGTCTTATCCCGATTTACAAACAAGATTTCGATATTGACAATTTCCTGACGACCCTACGCCAGTATTACCACGGCGGACGCTTTGACTTCCTGCTCAACTCAAAGGAGAACATTGACCTGCTAAACAAGAGGTTTGTTGTATTCGAGATTGACGCCGTGAAAGATAACAAGGAATTGTTCCCCATTGTGACAATCATCATAATGGAAGCCTTCATCAACAAGATGCGCCGCTTGAAAGGTGTCCGCAAGATGCTAATCTGCGAGGAAGCGTGGAAAGCGTTGTCAACGGCTAACATGGCTGAGTATATGCGCTATATGTTCAAGACCGTCCGTAAGTATTTCGGCGAGGCTGTGGTTGTGACACAGGAGGTTGACGACATAATTTCGTCGCCGATTGTCAAGGAAACAATCATCAACAACTCCGACTGCAAGATACTTCTCGACCAGCGCAAGTACATGAACCGCTTCGACCAGATACAGGAGTTGCTCGGCTTGACCGACAAAGAGAAAGCGCAGATACTCAGTATCAACATGGCGAATAACCCGAACCGACTTTACAAAGAGGTATGGATTGGACTTGGCGGAACACAATCAGCCGTGTATGCCACTGAGGTGTCGCCGGAGGAATATCTCTGCTACACCACCGAAGAAACGGAGAAAATTCATGTGCTCAACCGCGCCGCCCAACTTGGCGGTGATATTGAGATGGCTATCCGGCAATTAGCGTCTGAAAGACGCGACCATTAACAACCACAAATCAGATTATGTATGAAATTTTCAAGAGTCGCGGCAAATGTTGCGTCAGGGATTGTCATTGCCCTCGCGGGCCTCCTGATGATAGTTCTCAGACTACTGATATTTACCGCAAAACTAATCGTGGGCATGGCTCACAAAATCAGATAACTCACTAATCCAAAGTTATAGATGAAACAAATAAAAATTATAATTCCGCTTATCGCCCTATGCCTGTTCCTCGGAACCGGCAGGGCGAAAGCCCAATGGACGGTCATAGATCCGTCCAACATTGCCCAAAGCATAGTCAACTCGTCAAAGTCGCTGGTGCAGGAGTCAACCACCGCAAAAAATATGGTGTCGAATTTTCAGGAAACCGTGAAGATCTACCAGCAGGCGAAGAAATATTATGATGCACTGCAAGCGGTCAACAACCTCGTCCGCGATGCCCGCAAGGTGCAGCAGACAGTTCTGATGCTCGGCGACATATCCGGCTACTATGTGAACAACTACAAGAAGATGCTGACCGACCCGAACTACACATCGGCGGAACTGTCGGCAATAGCCTCCGGCTACACGAGGATACTCGAAGATGCAACCGGCGTGCTCAACGACCTCAAACAGGTCGTGAACATCACGACACTCTCCATGACCGACAAGGACAGAATGGATGTCGTAGATGATTGCTACAACGAGATGAAACGGCTTAAAAGCCTGACCGCCTATTATACAAACAAGAACATTTCGGTGTCCTATCTCCGTGCGAAGAAAAAGGCTGATACGCAGAGGGTAATCAACCTGTACGGCGACGGTTCTGAAAAATACTGGTGATGCCTATGTTTTGCTCCATTGATTTTTCAAACCTCCACACTATACTCCGGTCGCTCTACGATGAGATGATGCCTTTGTGCGAGGACATGACGGGAGTCGCACAGGGCATTGCCGGACTCGGCGCGTTGTTCTACGTTGCCTACCGTATCTGGCAGTCACTGGCAAGAGCCGAACCTATTGAGGTATTCCCGTTGCTCCGTCCTTTTGTGATAGGCTTCTGCATCATGTTCTTTCCGACGGTCGTGCTCGGCACAATCAACTCAGTGATGTCGCCGATAGTACAGGGCTCGGCAAGTATGCTTGAAGGGCAGACGCTCGATATGCAGAAATACCGCGAGGAAAAGGACAGGCTGGAATATGAACAGATGATGCGTGACCCGTCAACCGCCTACCTCGTCGATGATGCCGAGTTTGACAGGCAGATTGATGAACTGGGCATTACTGAGGTCGGCACAGCCGCCGGAATGTATATCGAGCGAGGAATGTACAAGATGAAGAAAGCGATTTCCAATTTCTTCCGTGAACTGTTGGAGATGCTCTTTCAGGCTGCCTCGCTGACGATAGACACGATAAGGACTTTCTTCCTGATTGTGCTGGCGATACTCGGTCCCATATCATTTGCGCTCTCCGTCTGGGATGGCTTTCAGAATACACTCGTCCAATGGATATGCCGATACATTCAGACATACCTGTGGCTACCGGTCGCCGACCTGTTCAGCACGATACTCGCCAAGATACAGGTGCTGATGCTCCAGAACGACATTTCTGAACTGACGAACAATCCCAATGCGGACTTAGATGGTTCAAACACTTGTTACATCGTCTTCATGATTATCGGCATAATCGGCTATTTCACAATACCTACGGTCGCCGGTTGGATCATTCAGGCAGGTGGCATGGGCAGTTACGGTCGCTCAATCAACAGCACCGCCATGACCGGAGGCAGAATAGGCGGAAGCATAGCCGGAGGTGTCGCCGGCAATATCGTCGGACGGGCAGGCAAATTGCTCAAATAGCCGCATATCCAAGTCTATGGACAACGACGGCCTGACAGTGCTGTCGCTTTTCGACGGCATGTCGTGCGGAGCGATCGCCCTGCGGGAAGCCGGAATAAAGGTCAAACAATATTTTGCGTCCGAGATTGACAAGGCTGCCATACGCCAGACCGCACACAATTTCCCCGACACCATACAACTGGGAAATGTAGTCAATATCTCGGCGGCGGATTTGCCCCGCATAGACCTTCTTATAGGCGGTTCTCCGTGTCAGGGGGTCAGTTTCGCCGGCCAGCAGATGAATTTTAAAGACCCGCGAAGCGTGCTATTCTTTGAATACGTCCGCATACTCAACGAGATCATGGCATATAACCCTGATGTGAAATTCCTTCTGGAAAATGTAAGGATGCGTGCCGAATATGAAAATGTCATAAGCAGCCATCTGGGATTGCAGCCTGTGGCGATAAATTCATCGCTTGTGTCCGCTCAGAACCGGCTCCGGCTTTACTGGACGAACATACTTACCTTGTCAACTCCACATCTCTTTGGAGAAACTGTACGGACGGCTGTTCCCCAGCCCGAAGACAAGGGTGTGTATCTGCGGGATATTCTCGATGATGAGGCTGATGCACGGTTTTTCCTTTCGAGGAAAGACATAGATAAGCTGGAAAGGCAGATAGCCTATGAATCAGAAAGTCAGGATTTCAGACCGGAAGAGAGTTTCATGGATCTGTTCCGCGATGATGATTTCTGCGAAACTTACGCAACGACGCCAGCCTCCTGTTTCTGTCCTGAGAACTGGATTTCCAGCCACACTATCCGTCCATCCCCTGACATAGAGCGGTTTCCGCTGTCCGCCGTACAAGGCAGCAAGGCAATAAGGGACTGCGCGTTGAAAACCGATTCCACCGTGATAATCTCCGGCGCCATCGTGTCGCCACAGTTTGGCGGAGGGTTCAGGCCCGTATTGTCAGGAAAGGCGCCTTGTCTGCTTGCCACGTCGAGCAACTCAGCGGCATGCCTGATTGTCAACGGCGACGACATAGTGCTGAGGCGGCTTACTCCAAAAGAGTGCTGCCGGCTTCAGACAATCCCGGACTGGTATGAATGGGTGTGCAGCGAACCGCAGATATATAAAATGCTCGGCAACGGCTGGACGGTGGATGTGATACGCCACATACTCCAATTCTTATAAAAACATTCACTAATTAAAATTATGGAATTTAAGTCATTAAAAAACATCGAAACATCCTTCAGGCAAATCCGACTGTTCGGTATAATCGTCATATCGCTCTGCGCTCTGGTCGCGGTAGCCTCGGTTATGATGTCCTTACGGTTTGCCGAAAAACAGAGGGAGAAAATCTATGTCCTTGACAACGGAAAGAGCCTGATGCTCGCCTTATCACAGGACATGGAACAGAACCGCCCAGCAGAGGCGCGTGAACACGTCCGACGCTTTCACGAACTGTTCTTCACGCTGTCGCCCGACAAGTCGGCGATTGAGCACAACATCAACCGCGCCATGTCACTGGCTGACAAAAGTGCCTACAACTATTACTCCGACTATGTGGAGAAAGGCTACTACAACCGCATAATCGCTGGTAATATATCTCAGGTGCTTCAGGTTGACAGCATAGTCTGCAATTTCAACGACTATCCCTACAATATAAGGACTTACGCCCGGCAGATGATTATCCGCCAGAGCAACGTGACGGAAAGGTCGCTTGTCACGGATTGCCGCCTTGTCAACACCGGCCGCTCGGACGACAATCCCAACGGCTTCATGATCGAGGGGCTGACGATACTCGAAAACAAAGATTTGATAACCACCAAACGTACTTTATCTCAATGAAACTAAAAATCAGAAACCTCGTGTCGCCCTTATATAATAAGGTATGGCACACACCGAAGGGGCGACTTGTCGCCAAAATCAGGAAGGCGTGCGATGACCTGCCCCGTAACCAGAGGCTGATGGTCGTGACAATACTCCTGTCGGCTTTCATACTCGCCGCTTTCTTCGTGTTCGGCAATGCCTGTTACAAGATGGGGGCGGGTCATGCCCGCCAATCCTTAGAGATTGAGCATATCGAGGCAATCCCCATACAGAAGGGACTGAGGACTATTTCCGATGAGAAACTCATGGACATTAAAATCAAGGCTTATGAGGAAATGACATCGGAAATAAATGTCGAACCATTAGACTCCGCTGCCCATGAAACTGATTGACGAACTCAGGAACCGGCTCACGCCCAAGACTCCGGCTGACCGGGAACGGGTAAAGAAGATTGCAGTCTATACCGTGTTGTGCCTGTCATGCCTCGTGTGCATCTGGCTGATATTCGCTCCAAGCGGAGATGATGAAGCGGTGGCAGGCAAAGCCAACACCGAACTACCCGACGGAACAACCGACGGTATTCCGGACAGTAAGATTGCCGCTTACCAGCAGGCTGCGCAGAATAAGGAGAAGGAAACCCGGCAGGCCCAGCTCGAAAGCATATCGGCAACGCTTGATACGGTTGCCACTCAGTCAACAACCGATATGCCGGACGCTATCCAGTCATCGGCTGACGCATACCAGCAGGCTCAGGCTTCATTACAAGACTTTTATATCTCGGAGCCGTCAGGCGAGGCACAGCAGGTTGCCGAGTTGCAGGAACGTATCGCAGAACTGGAAATGCAACAGGCGATGCCGGACTACAACCACAAATCTCCCGATGAGATGGAGTTGCTTGAGCGCTCCTATCAGCTTGCCGCCCAATATATGGGCAATGGCAACGGTGGCAATTACCAGCCTACACAGCCGCAGGAGGAAGAAAAAGGCAAACGCAATGTCCTGCCCGTTGCACAGGTCAGCCGCAATGTCGTTTCATCGCTCGGATCATCTTCCAACCGTGGGTTCAACACCTCGGTCGGAGTACAAAAGACATCAAGCAAGAACACCATTTCCGCAGTGGTCGCCAACGACCAAACTATCGCCAACGGTCAGCCCGTCAGACTGAGGCTTACTGAGCCGATGTGGGTCGGGAACAGACTTGTGCCACGCAATACAATCATAATGGGCGAAAGCCGATTGCAGGGCGAGAGGCTGGAGATTGAGATTTCATCGGTCGAGTCGGAAGGCTCCGTGTATGAGGTGGAGTTGCAGGTATTCGACTCCGACGGTCAGGAGGGTATCAACATACCCAACTCAATGGAGTCTGACGCACTGAAAGAGATTGGAGCAAACATGGGCAGCACTGTCGGCAGTTCAATCAACATCTCCACCAATGCGGGAGCGCAGATAGTGTCAGATGCGGGTCGTGGCATACTCAACGGCGTCAGCTCATATCTCACAAAGAAAGTCCGCGAGGTAAAAGTACACCTCAAAGCCGGCTATAAGGTCATGCTGCACCAGCCGGAACAAAACTAAATTCAAAACCACTAAAAATTTCCAAGTATAATGAAATTGAAAACATTTATTCTTTCAGCCATTGCTGTGATAGGCATGGCAACCCCGGCTTTTGCCAAAAACACCAAAGTTAACGTGTCTTCAACCGAAGACCAGACCACCGAAGTTGCCGAACACGACATGAATGTGTACGGTGCGAACTACACCGACGGCGACAAGTTTGACGGTCTAACCCGTAAAGTCGGCTTTGACCGAATGATACCCCCTCACGCACTGGAAGTCGCGTATGAAAAGACGACACACATCATCTTCCCCTCGGAGGTTGTCTATGTTGACCTCGGCAATGAGAACCTCGTCGCCGGACTTGCCGACGGTGCGAAAAATGTGCTGCGTGTCAAATCGGCTTTCAAGTCGTTCAAGACTGAAACAAACCTCTCGGTAATAACCGAAGATGGGTCATATTACAGCTTCAACGTGAAATTCGCCAAAGAGCCGCTGTTGCTCAACATCGAGATGACCGACTTTCTCCATGACGGCGAGGCAGTCAATCGTCCCAACAACGCACAGGAGATCTATCTGGAAAAACTCTGTCAGGAGTCGCCGATGCTCGTGAAGCTGATTATGAAATCTATCTACAAGCAGAACAAACGAGAAATCAAGCATATCGGCAGCAAGCGTTTCGGAGTGCAATTCCTTCTCAAATCAATCTACACCAATAATGGTTTGCTCTATTTCCACACCGAACTGAAGAATACATCAAACATCACTTTCGACATTGATTTTGTGTCGTTCAAGATTATGGATAAGAAAGTTATCAAGCGAACCGCCATGCAGGAGCAGGTGCTTGAACCGCTCCGTGCCCAGAACTATGTGACTGTCGTACACGGCAAATCCACTGAAAGAACCGTGTTTGCTCTGGAAAAATTCACAATCCCCGATGATAAGCAGCTCGTTATCGAGGTCGCCGAAAAGGAAGGTGGCCGCCATCAGTCTTTTGTCGTGGAGAACGATGATATTGTGAGAGCCAACGTAATTGACGAATTAAGCATACAGTAACCGATGAGAAAAGCGATAATGATTTTCGCTGCCATGCTTGCCCTTTTCACGGGGCAGGCAATGGCCCAGCGATGCCTCCCCGGAATGTCAGCCGTGGAAATAAAGGCGAATATGGTGGACGGTTTTTATACCGGCAACTCCCGCAACTGCGGCTATTCTTTCGGAGTATATTACTCCGTGTTCAAAGGCAACGCCAACACATGGACTTTCGGCGGCGAGTATCTCCAGACCTACAAGCCATACGGCGAAAAAGGGCGTATCCCTGTGGCGGAGTTCACTGGCGAGGTCGGCTACAACCTGCATCTGCTGAGCGACTACTCGCAAACCTTCCACCTCTATGGCGGCGTGTCGGCCATCGGCGGATATGAAACGGTAAACTGGGGTAAGTCGGTACTGTCCGACGGATCCACGCTCCATAACGGCGATGCCTTCATATATGGCGGCGCACTGACCATTCAGGCAGACTTTTACCTCTCCGATAAAATTGCCTTGACTGCCAACGTGAAAGAGCGTTTTGTGTTCGGCAACTCCACGGGCCATTTCCATACTCAGTATGGTGTCGGTGTCAAATTCATAATCGAATGAGCCTATGGGAATGACAGTGATTGACCTCGACATAAAAAATCTTCCTCTTGAAGAATTTATGAAGGCTATGGGATTTGAGCCGATAAACCGGAACAATAATCTTCTGACCTACGAGTCGCCATATTCGGCAAATGGCAATATCGTTGTGGATACCGATGCCAACGGTTGGTACGATAAGGCACAACCCGAAAAAATGTATGGCGGCATATATGACCTCGCCTATGAGATAATCGGCAGTGCCAATAAATCGGAACTAAACCTGTTCATCGCCTCGGAAATGAAAAAGGTTCGTGATGTGAAAATGTATCATGTCACGGCAAACGATCCGGGAAGAAAACAGGAACGACCGCAACGCAAACGTGGTATGCGCCTATGAACATCGACGCTATCAGACAAATCCCGTTGGTGGATTTTCTCAACCACCTCGGCTATCAGCCGACAGGACGCGACAGCAAAGGACTGTGGTTCTACTCTCCATACCGCAATGAGCGTAAGCCGTCGTTCCATGTCAACCCGCGTAAAAATCTATGGTTCGACTTCGGAAGCGGAGCAGGTGGCGACATATTCACTCTTGCCGGAGAACTGACAGGCGAAACTGACTTCATCAGACGGGCGGAGTTCATCGCTCAAAAGATGCAGTTGCCGGTCGAGAAGCCTTATAAACCCGTGCCATTCGTTGAGGAACCGACATTTGAGAATGTCGAAATATCACGTCTGGAGTCGCCGATACTGCTGAACTACCTCGCTGACCGTGGCATACCCCGTGACATCGCCCAACGATACTGCGTACAGGTTGACTACACGCTTCATGGCAAACGGTATTATGCCGTCGGCTTTGAGAACAATGCTCACGGATATGAATTGCGCAACCCGTTTTTCAAGGGAGCATATCCGCCGAAAAACATCACGCATATCGCCAACGGCAACCCACGGTGCAACGTGTTTGAAGGCTTCATAGACTTTCTTTCGGCGGAAAGACTTGGCTATAATGACGGTAACGACAGCGTGGTACTCAACTCCGTGTCAAATCTCAACAAGGCAATACCTTATCTGCAACACTATCCGCTTGTGCTATGCTATCTCGACAATGATGTTGCCGGACGTGCAGCACTCGCCAGACTACAACGTGAGTTTGGCGACAAGGTGGCGGATAAATCCTCACTCTATCCTCAACACAAGGATCTGAACGACTACCTTATGTCGCTCACTCCGAAAAAAGCAAAATCAACAAAATCAAAATTAAAACTCTGAAAAATTATGACTACAATTCTCAATAAGATTGGCGCGATGCGCCTTACTCCCGCCCGGTTCTTCGGGTTCTGGGCAACACTCTTTGCCCTCGTGTTCACTCTCTCGTCATGCACTGACGATCTCGATGTGCAACAGTCTTACCCCTTCACAGTGGAGGTAATGCCTTACGCTGAAAAGATAGTCAAGGGGCAGACCGTGGAGCTGCGCTTTGAGATCAAACCGGAAGGTAACTACACCAACACCCTCTACACAATCCGCTATTTCCAGTATGACGGCGAGGGAACGCTCAAACTCGTTGACGGTCCGGTGCTGGTTAACAACGACCGTGTTCTGCTCGAAAGCAAAACATTCCGACTGAACTACACTGCCAAATCTTCCGACGCACACAAATTCCTCGTGGTCGTAGAAGATTTATGTAATGGACAACATACATCTTCTAATGTGGCGATGACATTTATGTTTAACAGTGCCTCCAACGATGAGTAAATCAGACATGTAAGTTTGCTGTTCACAACATTATTTTGGAGGCACTGGCAGAGATTCATCATAGGCTATCCAAGTAAGAGAGAAGATTTTCATCGGTTTTCCATGAGATTTTCTTCCCATTGGAACTATCGATAGCACAGGTCATGAGAGCTTTAGCTTTCATCTCCAAATTTACTTCAGCATAGATGTTCGTTGTGTTTATAGATACGTGTCCGAGCCAAGCACGGATCGTATTTATATCCACTCCTGCTTGCAGAAGATGTGTTGCGGTGGTATGCCGGATCGTATGTGGGCTAACTCTCTTGTCCCTTACGGAAGGGAACTGTAGTTCCAGTTTTTGAGCATACCGACTCACCATTTCGTATATTCCAAATCGGGTTATACGTTGGCCGTAGCGGTTTAAGAAGAGTGGTTCATCTGGCTTTCTGTCATTGATTATTGTCTTAAGGATTGCACAGACATTGTCCCAAAGGGGGCATCTGCGAGTCTTGTTTCCTTTCCCAACAATGGTTACCAAGGGGATTGTTGATTCACTTTTGCTTTTGGCAAGCGTCACGGATGATACGTTCAGGTCGGATGCTTCTTCGGCTCTCGCTCCTGTATTGTATAGGAAGATCAAAAGAGCGTAGTCGCGTCTGCCCTGAGCGGATCTCTGGTCGGGCAGAGATAGCAAAGCATCCATCTCAGACTTTTCAAGATACGTTATCATTCTCTTAGGGGCTTTCTTCTTAGGGATATTGCGTATGTTTCGGCTCCATTCCATATGCTCCGGAGAGTTCATGGATACATACTTTGCGAAGGCCTGTAATGCGGCAAGTCTTTGGTTTCGAGTAGCCACTGAGACGTTACGGGTTTCCTGCTGATTGTCAAGAAAGTCTGACACGACATTGATTGTCAGTTCCTGAAGGTGGAGCTTGTCTGGATTTTTATTACAGACATCTCGAAGGTAGCCAACAAGAAGTCTGAAGGTATCGCGGTAGCTACGTACCGTATTACGCGACAGATTCTTGGCAGCCAGCATATAGTCGGTGAGATAACGCCGCACCCAATAACTGAGATATATGGTTTTTTCATTCATGTTGATTTGTTTTGGGGTTTGCATATTCAAAGAATAGATTGGCCGCATCTGAGAGCAGTCCGGTAGTCATGTTAAGATACACAGTTGTGTAACTCACTTGTTTATGGCCCAGATAGGTAGATAACACAGGCAAAAGAGTCTGAACATCCTTACCATCTTGGTACCACTTTCTTAATCGGTTCACAGCGAACGTATGGCGCAGATCGTGGATACGTGGCTGATACCTTGTGTTGTCGTTTCGGCTGATTCCTGCTTCTATACGTATCTTTTTGAAGATGCCGTTTATGCAGTTCAGTCTCATTGACGAGCCGTTACACATAATCCATAGAGATGTGTCTTCATCAGAGATCTTGCAGTTGTCCTTTCTCCATGAAAAGAACTTTTCAATCAGTTTCTTTACTTCCTCGTTGAAAGTGACAGTTCTTGACGTGTAAAATTTGGATTCATGGATTGTGATACAACAGTTTGCCAGATCCACATCTTTCATGCGAAGGCTCATGGTCTCTGAGATTCTTAACCCCAGCACATATGTCAACTGAAGGATTGCTTTGACGCATTCAGGATATGTGAGAGAAGGCCGTTTCTGATATGTCATGGCAGCTGAGAACAACTTCTTGAGCTCGATATCTGAGTAAATATACGGTGTTATTCGCTGCGGTTTCTTAGGCTTATCCATAGTCAAGGGTATTTTTGATACATACCCTCGTGACATGCACCACCGGAAGAAGCCAGACAGAGCAGCGTGACGCGTAAACCACTTTCGAGTAATCTCGTTGCCTCCTGATTGCAAAAAATCTGATGTGATGGATGCGGTTATCTCTAACAGATTCATATCTTTCCCCAGATAATTGCAGAACTGTTTCAGAAGATTCGCATTGGTTTTGAACGACTCTCCCAATGAACGTCTATACTCGACATATTTGTCAATGGCACTATTGAGCATCATAACTCAAGCACCTCCTTCCAGTCCATATCCGACACTTCCCTTAGTCTGGAGAAATTGACCTTGGCGTAGATGGCGGTAGTATCGATTTTCACATGTCCGAGCACATCTGCGACTTCTTTAAGAGAGTGTCCTTCATTGACCAGTCTCGTTGCGCAACTGTGTCGGTAACTGTGAGGACCATGATGCCTTATGTTGAGTTGCCTGCCTTCCAGAGATCTACTTGCCACTTGGTAAACTGTTGATGTACATATGCCGTGGAATGGAGCTCGGGTAGTAAGGAACACAAACTCCTGCTTCGGATACTTTGGACGAGCTTCAAGGATATATCTCAGAAGTGGCTGTGCAACCTCATCTATCAGAGGCATTACCTGCGGTCTGCATCCTTTTGCCCTACGCAGATGAATGACGCTATTCCGCCAGTCAATGTCCTTGAGTCTCAGTTCAGTGATTTCACTGGATCTCAAGCCATACATTGCCAAAAGCGATAAAATTGCATGATTCCTTATGCCCTGAATCGTCGGATTTCGCGTAGATTCAGTCAAGATAACTTTCACGTCATCCCAATGAAGATATGACGGAAGTTGCTCCATCGTGTACAGTCGAGGGGCGGAAAGTGTTTTCCACAAATCGTCTTTCACCCATTGTCTATCAGCCGCATATCTGAAGAAGCAACGTAGTACGGATACAAGCCCTGCAATAGTGCGTCGATTACACCCATTGTAATGACGTTCTTTGAGAAAACTGTCAATGTCTGTAGATTGAACATCGGCAAGCAATAAGCTTGAGCCCTGAAGGTAATTCATCAGATGACGAAGTATACTCAGACGGCTTCTATGAGTCTGGACAGAATATCCTTTGGATTCAACAAGCCAGTTGAGATATGACATGATCTTGTCTTTTTCGGGAAAATCATGTTCCTCCGGCTGGGCAAGTAGTCCCATATGTGAAAGCCAATTAGTTGTGACATGAATGAACGTCCGATAACTATTATCGGTACCGGATTTCTTTCGTTTGCTTGGATCCTCAACATCTCGCCATATAGCTGCCGCGTTTTGTATTTCACTCATGGTTACAAGAGAAGTAGATGGTAAATCAAGCAACTCTATGGCTGTCAGTTGATATTGTGCGATTCGTCTCAAAGTCACTGAAGGAACCCCCTGTTGTTCTTGAGCTTCCAGATATGCGAGCCGTTCCATATACATCGGTGAGACAAGGTGTCGAACTCGAAAGTATCCTCTTGGAAAAATCTTGCTGATTATATTATCCTCAGGATAATAGCGGTGATCCAGTCTTCCCAAATATGTCAACCATCTCTTGGACGCACCAAGAAAGCGACAATGGAAATTAACCTCCACGCGCATATCACACCGTTGTTGACGTGTCATCGAATCCCATTCAGATGTCTTTTGGACGATATATTCCAATGGAATCTCGAATGTGTCACTTTCTCTAAGGGCAAGAAGTTCATCAATTGCGATTAGCAGACCAGCCAATCCTCGCAAATGTCGAATGCCCATTCCATCTGCGTGTAGTTTGTGCAGATATGCTTGTCTTTGCTCAGAGAATGAGGCTTGCTCATGTCTTTGCAAATCCAAGAAGTTTGTGAATAGTAAATTAAACATATTGTAGAATTAAAAAATGTCTGATATAAAATATGACTATTTTCTTAACCCTAAAATTATGTTGTTATGATTAAAGTTAATGCACATATCCTTAATTACTTATCAAGTGATGCAAACATAAATGTCATCGCCACATTAGAGGATTTATGTAATGGACAACATACGTCTTCCACGACCACGAGGAATTTGTGGGCTTCGTCACTTTTGGCGGTGTAGTTCAGGCGGAAGGTCTTGCTTTCCAGAAGCACACGGTCGTTGTTGACCAACACAGGCCCGTCAACGAGTTTTAGCGAGCCTTCTCCGTCGTACTGGAAGTAGCGAATTGTGTAGAGTGTGTTGGCGTAGTTTCCTTCGGGCTTGATCTCGAAGCGCAGCTCGATGGTCTGCCCCTTGGTGATTTTGTCGCCATAAGGCATGACTTCCACGGTGAACGGATAGGACTGCTGCACATCGAGGTCGTCTGAGCATGATGTGAGGCTACATACGGCAGCGATTACAAGGGAGAGAATGGCAATAATGCCGAATGATTTTTTATTTGTCTTTTTCATTTTTGTGTCTGTTTAGAATTTTAGTTTTGTTGATTTCTTGGGGTTGAGCGATTGTAGGTAATCGTTCAGATCCTTGTGGTCGGGATAGAGTGCGGATTTGTCGCTCACCCTGTCGCCGAACTCGCGGCGCAGTCTGGCGACTGCGGCACGCCCGGCGGTATCGTTGTCGAGATAGCACAGTATCAGCGGGTATTCCGCCAAAGTCGGGATTGCTTTGCCGACATTCGCCACGGAGTTAAGCACAACACTGTCGTTGCCGTCATTGAGGCCGAGGCGTTCCGCTGAAAGAAAGTCGATGAAGCCCTCAAACACATTACACCGGGCATTGCTGTTGGCGACATGGGTGATATGCTTTGGCGGATAACTTCCTTTGAAGAAGCTGCTTCGCAATTCAAATCCGTGTGCGTTGTTCTCAAAACCGATAGCATAATATGACTTGCCATGCAACTTGTAATCCTCCTGCACACAATATCGTTGTGCGATGTTGGCAGGTATGCCACGGTTGGCGAGGTAACGCAGTAGAGCCGGTGATACCAATTTGGAGACTTTCACGTCCTCAAAGGTCGGCTGCTCAATGAATTGCTCTGGCTTGTAAGGTTGTGATACCGGCATTCGCATCTTTTCGGCGATGTACTCCGCCTGTCGGATGAAGTCGGTGGAGTCGCACAGTTCTCCGGCAAGGGTGAAAATGTCGCCTCCGGCTCCGCTACCAAAATCGAACCATACATTTTTCCGAGGATTGACATGAAACGATGGTTTTCTCTCGTTGCGGTACGGGGCATAGAACCACAAACCTTTGCTGTCGCGCCCCGTCGGCTCGTAGCCGAGGTGGTGCAGGAAATCGACAAGCGAAATCTGCTTAATGCCATCTATATTCATAGGCGCATACCACGTTTCGGCTTTGATATTTCCGGCTCCTGTCTGACTTCAACCTTCCGTATTGCTGACATCTGAGCCGCTATATACCTGTTCAGTTCCGACATATTGCATGAGCCTGTCAACTCATATGCGAGGTCATAGATGCCACCGTATGCGCCGGATTTTGTATCGCGCCATTGATTGGTGTCGATATTTACAACCATCGTCGGCTCATGCTTTGATTCATACGGAGCTTTGTAAATCCTTAGGTTGCCATCGGCTGCAACCGGGTGTTCCTGACCGAGAGCCTTCATAAAGTCGGTGAGTTTCACTTTCTTTATGTCGAGGTTGATAATCATCGGCTCCTGCGGGCGACGTGCCATTGCCGAAAGCTCCTTGCCATGCTCATACTCGTTCATATATTTCAAAATGAAGTCACGCGGGTCCATATAGAGTGTAGGATTCATTTTGAGGGTGGCAAGGTCGATTATGTCGCCAGTCTGGTCTGTGGCATGGTCATACCATTTGTTGGTGGAGGTATTGACAACCAGCATCAGCTCAGGGTCATCTCGTTGCGGGGCATAATACAGTTTCATGTCCCCGAAAGCCTTGGCAGGCTTCTCGCCGAGAGCCTCCATAAATTCCGTAAGAGGAATATTGCTGATGTCATTCTTTGTGTATCGCATAGGCTATTCGATTATGAATTTGACACCGATACCGTATGTTGTATGGTATATCTGAACATCGCTCCCAAAAGTGAACCGGCCTTTGACATTGGCGGTCATGGCTATCTTGTCGGAGAGATAGAACTCAGCCTGCAAGTTGAGCGCACCACCGTAGATGAAGTTGTCGCCGTCATGGAGCGTCGAGCCGTCGGACAACAACGACTTCCCCCAGTTCACTGTTTCGTAGCCACCGAGTGCCGACACGCCACCGTATAGGTGAAAAGTCTGCGAGTAGTCGCTCAAAAGATGGAGATTGTAGCCGACCTCGCCTGTGAACTGAGCCACTGGGATACGACCTTTCGCGCCGTATGGCTTGTAGGTCTTGAGATACTCGCCGCCGAAGTTCCAAATATTGGCACTACCCTTATAAACTGAATAGAACACTCCGAGAGAATAGCCGCAGTCGCGGGATTTGCCGGTATAGAAACCGTCTGCCATATTTGCCTTTATTTCCACGGCAGACATTCCGGGGAGGCATCGCTGGGCCATTGCCCGCCCTCCGCAGAGGGCAAGCATGGCAGCGATTATTATTATCGCTTTTCTCATAGGTTATTGGATTGAAAGTTCGTCAATTACGTTTGCTCTTACGATGTCCTCGTTATCTACCACAAAGGACTGATGGCGACCGCCTTCTTTCTCGGCGACCTCGATAACGAGCTGCTTGTCGTCGGGGATTGTGAATTTCTCCAGAGCGAACACTGTGCGCTCCGACTGCTTGCCATGTACCACCGTCACATAATTCTGAGCGCGGAGCGGTTCGAGCACCTGCTCCTGCATGGCGGTTCGTTTGATAACCTTCTTATCCACAATCTTGAAGCTGACATAATCGACATCGAAAGGAATGTTGGAGGTGTTTTTCAGTTCGGTGTGGAAATAGAGAAGCCCGTTGTTGGCATAGATGGATTTCAGAAGGAACTGCACCCCGAAACGCTTTGAGCCGATATGCTTTATCTCGCGCTTGTTCTGCTTGTAAATTGACTTCATAATCAGTTTGACAAGCATCGGGGACTCACTACCCAATTTTTCGAGATATATCTCCTGAGCGTTGTTCGGACGGTTGACAGCCTCGCCGTCATGGAGAAAGTCTGTCATCTCAATGCTCAGAAGCAGAGGCTCTTTCGCAAATTTGACGTTGAAGGTGTAGTAGCTCCCATCATCGGTGATTACCGACAGGTTGGTCTCCTGTTTGAATGACTTGAAAGCCGATTTTACACGCAACACATTCTTCGCCCCATCGGCGAGACCGGCCACAAGGTTCTCGTTGCCTAAATCGACATAGGTGATTTCAGCCGGGAAGATGATGTGAGTGGTCTTATTGTAGCAGACCTCCAGAGCGTGAGGGGGAATCATGCGGTCGAAACCGACCTTACGGGTCAGACCGTCAAATTTGTCGCCGTCGGTGTAGTTGGAGCCATACACATTCATTTCGTGTTCGGACACCTGTTCAGTGTCAGAAGACACGTTGCTTTCGGTGTTATTCTTTGACAAGTCAAAGCGACAAGTCGATGATACTTTGTTTGTCTTGGCAAAAGCCGGGGTTGCCATGCCGAAAACGGCGATGGCTGAGAGAATAAATGTTTTCAGTTTCATAAAAATTTACGTTGGATTTTGTGGTTTGTTAATTGTTTTCGGGCTGGTAAAGCATTACCCTGTACCCGGATTTCAGATGCACCTTGACGGTTCGCATCTTCTTTGTGAGATACTGGCTTACGCCGTTGATGAGACCGCGACCGACATCGGAGGCTATCTGCGCTCCTGCATCGGTGGAGATGTTGATTGAGCTGCCCATAGTGCTGCCCATGTTGGCACCGATTTCATGCAGTGCGTCAGACTCCATTGAGTTGGGGATATTGATACCCTCCTGACCGTCGGAGTCATATACTTTCAGTTCCACCTCGTAGATCGAGCCGTTCGTCTCAACCGAGGTTATCTCAATCTCCAGACGCTCGTCCTGCAATCGGGCGGCTCCCACTACAGTAGTGTTCCGGGGTATAAGCCTGTTGCCTATCCACATCGGTTCGGTGGTTCTCAGTTTCACAGACTGACCGTTGGTGACGGACTGGTTCCCGGCTATGACTGCGGCAATGGTGTTCTTGCCGACCGACCGTTTCATTCCAACCGAAGTGTTGAAGCCACGCTCATTTGTGGCGGCACTAAGGGTAGATACCACATTGTGGGTCACGTTCTGTACCGGCTGCACGTTCCGTTTCCCTTTCTCATCGGACTGAGGCGGAGTCTGATAATTGCCGTTGCCATTACCCATATACTGTGCGGCAAGCTGATACGACCTTTCGAGAAGTTCCATCTCGTCGGGCTGTTGAGTCTGCTGCTGAACCATAGCGTTCTGCATCTCCAGCTCGTCAATTCTCGCCTGCAACTCGGCGACCTGCGCCGGCTCGTTGTAATCCGGCACATAGAAGTTCTGCAATGAAGCCTGAGCCTGCTGATAGGCGTTAGCCGAGTTCTGGATTTCATCGGGAACAATTGGTTCCGCTGGCGCGGTCACGGTGTCGAGCTGGAGCGACACCGCATTTATCGTACTGTCGCTTTGTGCCTTCTCTTTCTGCATGTCCTCCTGTTCGTAGGCGGCAATCTTGGTTTTCGGCATCCCCTCGGTTGTGCCGTCGGGCAGTTCTGTATTGGCTTTGCCCTTTACGGTATCATCCTCATCGCTTGGAGCGAATATAAGCCAGATACATACGAGGCAGGAAAGTGTGAGAAGCGTATATACCGCAAGTCTTTTCATGCGCTCACGTTCTGCCGGGGTCTTGGGCGTGAGCTTCGCTTTGAGGTCATCGAGCAGTTTCATGGGCTATTGTGTCTGATTGAATGTCAATACCTTCCATATAATCTTCGTAAGCCTTTTTCTTGCTTTGGATAAAAGCGGAGGAATCATGCTCCGTCAGCATTTCTATGAATTGGGAATCCTGCTGATAGGCGTGATTTGCTCCCATCTTGTAGCAGGCGTGACCGAATACGAAGAAGGCAATCAGTACGAATGCCGTGAGAAGTACGGTCACGACCATAAGGCGTTGTTTATGGGGCATATCGTCACAGACCTTATGGATTCCGGATGCAAGTCGCCCTTTCGGGCCGTGCCACACCTTATTATATAAGGGTGACACGAGGTTTTGAATTTTCTGTCTTATACTCATTGGGATAAAGTTCGTTTTGTGGTTATCAAATCTTTGTTTTCTAAAATTGTCAGCCCTTCGATCATGAAGCCGTTGGGGTTGTCATCGGAGCGTCCTGTGTTGACAAGGCGGCACCGGGTAATCAGACTACGCTCTGTCACATTGCTCTGACGGATAATCATCTGCCGGGCATAGGTGCGGACATTATAGGGATAGTCGTTGAAGTCAGCGACTATGCTGTCCACCTGCAAGACCTGAGTGATGTTTCCGGCGATGATGCGGTTGTAGTAACCCTTCTCGACATAATCGGAGTAGTAGTTGTAGGCACTCTTGTCGGCCAGTGACATGGCGCGGTTGATGTTGTGTTCAATCGCCGACTTGTCTGGCGACAGAGTGAAGAACAGTTCGTGAAAGCGGCGCACGTGTTCCCGTGCCTCCGCCGGACGGTTCTGCTCCATATCCTGCGACAGCGCGATCATCAGGCTCTTGCCGTTGTCGAGGACATAGATTTTCTCTCTCTGTTTTTCGGCGAAGCTCAGGGATAGAGCCACAGAGCCGACGGCGATAAAGGCGCAGAGCGATACCATGACGATGCCGAACAGCCTTATCTGCCGAAAAGAGGTTTCGATGTTTTTTAATGACTTAAATTCCATTTTTATCAGGTTTTAAGTCATAGTTAGGAGTGATGAAGTGAACCTCGTCACTCGTAACTATGAGCTATTACTTTATTTAAGGAGTTTCCCGGCTCTACCTGCCACGTTACCTGCTACGCCACCTGCTATGCTGCCGGCCCATGAGCCGCCGGTCATGGCGGCATTGTTGACATTGCGGTTGTAGCTGCCCATGCCGCCGGCCTGAATAATCCAGCCTGCCACGGTGGGGATTGTGAAATAACCGATTATACCGATAATCATAAACAGGCAATAAGCTGTGTTTGAGCCGTCAAGGTCAACACTCGGATTATTGGTCAGTTCCGAAATGTCGTTCTGAAGCATCAGCACCTGTATTTTCGCAAGGATTGACGAAAACAGGTCTGCCACCGGCAGCCACAGGTAGGTCTGAATGTATCGGCAAATCCATTGCACCAGTGTGTTGTGGAAACCATCCCACACAGAGAGGGCAAATGAGATCGGCCCCAGTATCGCCAGAACTATCAGGAAGAAAGTGCGGATTGTGTCGATTGTGAGCGATGCCGCCTGAAAGAGCATCTCCAGCAGTTCACGAAAGAAATTCTGGATTGCTTTCTTGACCTTATACATTCCACGCTCGATATACATTCCGGCGGCAGTGCCGACCTCAGTCACTCCGAGTTCGTCAATCTGGCGGTCAAACTCGGCATCATCCACAAGGTAGGCGGTTGACGGATCACGCATCATAGCCTCATACTCCAGACGGTCTTTTTCCTCTCGGTACTTCTTCATGTCGAGCGTCTGCCCTTCGAGCATCGAAGCCGTGCCTTGCACGATTGGCGACATTACCGAGTTGATGGTACCCAGAACTACTGTCGGGAAGAACATTATACAGAAGCCAATCACGAATGGACGCAACAGCGGAAACACATCTATCGGCGAAGCATTTGCCAGCGACTGCCATACTCGATAGGCGACATAGAACAGCGCGCCTAATCCGGCAATACCCTGAGCCACACCAGCCATATCGCTGCACAACGGCATCATCTCGTCATAGAGAGAGCGCAGGATGGTGTGGAGGTTTGAAAAATCAATAGCGCACAACATAGGCATCACCAGTATTTTTCAGAGCCGTCGCCATAGAGGTTGACAACCCTCTGGGTGTCCGCCTTCTTCTTGGCTCTGAGATATGACACGCTGATATTCTTATTTGTGTAGTAGGCGGTAAGGTTCTTCAGCCTTTTCATCTCCTTGTAGCAGTCATCGACCACATCCATACGGTCTTTGTCGGTCATGCTTAACGTTGAGATATTGACTACCTGTTTCAAGTCGCCCAGCACTCCGTTGGCTTCTTCAAGCAGCCGGGTGTAGCCGGAGGCGATTGCCGACAGCTCGCCCGATGTAAAGTTCGGGTCAGTCAGCATCTTCTTGAAATTATTGACATAGTAGCCGGAGATGTCGCCGAGCATCAGGACTGTCTGCTGCACCTTTCGGGCATCGCGGACGAGGTTGTTGACCGACTGGAGAGCGTCATAATACTTCTTCGCCTGTTGGTAGATTTTCACCGTTTCCTGAAACGACTTGACCATGTGGGTTGCTGTCTGCGATTCCTGAACGAGTGACTTTGAAGAGTTTACTATGCTTTGGGCGATGTTGGACGGGTCGATGACCGTCCATTGGGCGTTTGCCCTGCCCGTGCCTAACAGGAGGCACAGGACAATCAGTGGAAATAATAATTTCAATTGTCTCATTTTTTTTGTTTTGGATTTTGTGGTCTTTATCTGATTCTGTGAGCCATGCCCACAATTATTTTTATCATGGCTGATATGAGCCATAGCGCGGACAGCAGGAGGCGGACGCACATTGCACAAATACTTGCCGCCAGTCTGAATAGAAGGGTTTTCACTTTCATACATTATTTCTCTCTCTTTTCGTTGGCAAGCTGTTTTATTGCGGCTTCGATGTCACCTCCGAGCTGACGGGCGCGGTCAAGGACTTGGATTTTCTCCGTTTCCTCGGTGGTGTAACATAGGTATTCCTCCGGTGATACCTCCGTGGCATAGACGGCGGACTGTGTGCCGCCCAGCCCGATCCAGACCTCTTTGTATAGCCTTCCCGGATTATTTGCCATATTGATACTGAGTATCTGCGCTTTCTCCTTGTCGGTCAGACCGAGCAGTTCCTGTATCTGGTCAAAGCGGTTCATATATTTCCGCTGATCCAGAAGTATCTTACAATCGGAGTTGTTGATGATTGTTTCCTTGACAATCGGCGACGAGATAATATCGTCCACTTCCTGCGTGACAACCACTGCCTCGCCGAAATATTTGCGCACAGTCTTGAACATATAGCGCATATACTCAGCCATATTTGCGGTTGACAACGCCTTCCAAGCCTCCTCGCATATAAGAAGTTTTCGCACGCCTTTCAACCGGCGCATCTTGTTGATGAAGGCTTCCATGATGATTATTGTCACCACCGGGAACAGGTCTTTGTTATCGCGTATGGCGTCTATCTCGAACACGACGAAACGCTTGTTCAGCAGGTCAATATTCTCTTTCGAGTTGAGCAGGAAGTCAAACCGGCCGCCGTGGTAATACTGGCGCAGGGTTGTCAGGAAGTTATCGATGTCGAAATCCTGCTTGTAGATGGGGATCGGACGCTGTGCCATTTCAGCACGGTAATCGTCACGCATAAACTCGAAAAAAGCGTCGAAGCATGGCACTATATTCTTATCCCGTTTCATCTTGTCAAGAAACATCGACAGTGCTGAGCCAAGCTCACCGGATTCGGTCTTTGTCACGCGGTCATCCTCCGACTTCCACAGCGTCAGCAACAGCGTCTTGATCGAGTCTTTCTTTTCCACATCGAACACTCCGTCATCTGTGAAAAACGGATTGAAAGAAATCGGTTTTTCCTCGGTGTATGTGTAATATATACCGTCCTCGCCGTGCGTCTTGTTATGTATCAGATTGCACAGCCCTTCGTAAGAATTGCCGGTGTCAATCAGGAGTATATGCGCGCCCTGTTCATAATATTGGCGCACCAGATGGTTGGTGAAGAACGACTTTCCGCTACCCGACGGGCCCAGTATGAACTTGTTGCGGTTGGTGGTTATACCACGCTTCATCGGCTCATCGGATATATCCAGATGAATAGGTTTACCGGTCAGTCTATCGACCATCTTTATTCCGAATGGCGAGAGAGAAGAGCGGTAGTTTGTTTCAGCGGTGAAGAAGCAGACAGCAGGCTCGATGAAAGTGTAAAGACTCTCCTCGGCAGGGAAGTCAGCCTCGTTGCCAGGCATTGCCGACCAGAACAGTGTCGGGCAGTCGATGGTGTTGTGCCGTGGCATACAACCCATTGTCGCCAACTGGCTTCCGACATCATTCTTAATCCTGCGCAGTTCCTCCGCATCATCGCTCCACGCCATGATATTGCAGTGGCAACGCACAGAGGTAAGACCATAGCTGTGAGCCTCATTCAGATAGCGGTCTATCCACTCTTTGTTAATTGCATTTGAGCGTGAGTAGCGGCTCAGCGAGTTCATGTTGCGGGCGGTCTTTTCAAACTTCGCCAGATTTTCGTCGTGGTCGTCAATCAGTATATACTGGTTGTAGATATGGTTGCACGGCAGAAGCAGACCCACGGGAGAGGCGAAGCTCAATCTGCAATCCGAGCGGTCAGTCGATAACCGCTCATAACGGTTATCAGTGCTGACCTTTCCGGGCATATCATCAGTATCTGAAAGTGTATGCAGGCACAGCATCTTGTCGCCGATACGCATTTCTTTCGGTGACAGGTCGATATCCTCCAGACAGTTGACATTATCCATTGACAGCGACAGATACTTTTCTATGATACCGGAAGTTGTGTCTGTACCGATTATCTCATCGTCTCCCATACGGCGCAGCGAGATATAGCCGGTGTCGTTGATTATGCGCTCAAATTGTTCAACACTCTCCATGAACTTTACCACCATTTCGTGATTGAGTTCCTTCGGGGTGATACGTCCACGGCAGAGGGTGGAGAAATTGGATTGCTGGCGCATACGCTCCTTTGTGGTCTTTGTCAGGAACAGGTAGCACTTGTGCGCCAGATACGGACGCTCATTGAAGTGACGCTCAAAACTGCGGTCAAGAAAACTCAAATTATCTTTTTGCAGTTCCGGCTTATAGTTCTCAGACACGAACCAGTCCTGTTTATGCGCCACCGAATAATGCGGCAATACTTTGATTGCCTTGCACCATGCGGCGTGCATGGCTTCGTATTCCTGCGATGTTACGGTGAACAGTTCCGGGAGACTGACCTCGAAGGCCACCGTTATATCGGCGTCCTTCGAGATAATGCAGCCGTGTTCCACGGCGAACAACGGCAGTTTGCTTTCCAGCGTTGTGGCTTTAAGAGTGTTTCTCATTTTTCTTATGTTTTATCATACGGTTGATACGCATACGGTTGATGATATAGCGCGGATGATATTTCACTGCGGAGAGTTTCATCAGTCCGTGTTCACCATATTTGGCGTTAAGATGGAAGGTGAGCCAGACAAGGGCTGAGGCGGCTGTGACACCGAACCCGATACAGAACCATTGGGACAGACCGGCGATATACATGATGACGAACACCACGAACAAGGCGAGCACCCCCCCGGCAAAGATGAACAGATACTGCGCTTTCAGACCCTTGTATTCCACACTTCTGCCAATACCCTTATTGATAGAATATTCAGCCATTAGAGGAAGAACGAGCGCAGTATTGTGGCGGCTACGATAAGGAAGATACACGCTCCGAACCACGACGCGGCGGTCTTGCTGGTATCCGGGTCACCGCTCGACCATTTGGAATAGACCTTTATGCCGCCGATAAGACCTACAACAGCTCCGATGGCATAGATGAGTTTGGTACCGGGGTCGAAGTAGCTGGTTACCATAGAGGTAGCCTCGTTGATACCGCTCAGACCGTTGCCGGCGGCAGCCGCACGGAGTCCGCCGAGAATTCCGGCGAGGAGAGCCACCATCAGGCGGCACTTGAAGATGAGATACTTATTTTTGAGATTCTTGATAGTCTTTTTCATGCTTTTGTTTCAGTTTTTGAAGCATAGGTTGCCCCCGACCGCTCCACGGACGGGAGCAGCCCACACTTCGGGTTTGGAAAATTGGGTTGGATTTTTTGCCCTTTCGGACGTGGATCAGTGGTTTGCCGGTTACGGTAACATATCGGCAGGATTGAAGTTGTCAGGGTCGTCGGTTATTATTTTTACCGACATTGATTTTCTTACCGTCTTCGGTGGTGTTGGGGTATTGTTATTTGCTTCAATATCAGCTTTGATTCTCATTCTGATACAGAGATTCACCCGACGGTCGATGTCATCATTCACAGAGGCAATACGGTCGAACAGTTCAGTATCCTTTATTTCCGCAAGCAATTTGCCGGCTTTAACCTGTTGTTCTGCTGTGGAATTAGGGTTGACAGCCGTATTCACGGCATCTTCCAGTTCTTCGATTGATGTACCCGTAGCCATCGGGGCAGACGGGCCCATATCGTCCACATCCCGAATATCTGTGCCGAATGCCAGCTCTGTTTCATCTGAGGACAACGGGGTGAAATGCGGTTTGTATTCATCGGAGTCCTGTGCGTCCGTTTTATCATCCGCAAATTCCACATCCTGTAGTCTTACATCGCCGAGCATACTCCCGACTAAAACGGGAAGAGTATCCTTTACCGTATCTTCCAGCACTTTCAGCATCCGGGCTTCAAGTCTGTCGATGTCAAAGTTGCTTCTTCCCACACCTGATTTGCTTTCTGACTGAGCTGATTTTTCCGGGGCATTCATTGCTCCAGCGGAATCGGGTACTATCTCTTTACCCTGCGACAATGGCTTACGTTTGCGCTCCAATACAACAGAGCCTACAAGTACCGCATTGCAGAGCAGTATGCCTCCGGCTAAGAATATTTCCAGTCCGCTCATAGGATGTCGGTTTGTTTATACCGGGAGGAGATGATACCGTTTATGCTATCGGCATTGAGATTGAAGTGTTCCGACAGCACGTTGTCCAGAAATCCGATAAACGTTGAGCATTTCCCATCATCGGCATTGAGAAGCAGCATTATACGGTGGTGATATTCCGGGCGGATAAACACCGCCTTACCCTGAGATGCCCTGAAAATATCTACCGGTTCCCGCAGGTATATCTCTTTGTATATGTTCTTTGCCATATCTGTTTTCAAAGTCTGTTCAAGTTCTGTTAAGTCAAAGCCTCTTGAATCAGGTTCGGGTATGGCATCACGTTGGCTATCCGTGGAAGCATCTGCATATATGGAAGTTTGAGAGAGTTCTTTCAACCCTTTCTCCAGCTTATCCATATTATTGAGCAGACGCTCTCTGACATTTTTTGGGAATGTGTCAGTCTTCATCCTCGCTATCGCGATAATGACTGCTGTATTAATCAGCACGACCGTGGCCAGAATAATCCATACTATGTTCATAGTGTCACAGTTTTTGAGCCTCGGTCTGTCAGTTCATTGATGACATCACGGTTGGCCACGAGGTGGGAGATTATTATGTTGGTCACGTATGCCCCGATTGTGAAGTCACGGTTGTCGAACAGTGCTACCGTTTTCGCAAGTTTGTTGACAAGTTCACGGGGAACAAATATTCCTTTTCTTGCTCCTACGGTATACGGGGCGAGGAATTCATCACGGTATGCAATAAGTTCCTCCTCTTTGGGGAAGTCGGTGTTGACTTCATCGGTTGTCTTCGCGCATGGGCGGAGGTCACAATATTTTGGATTGCTCATAAACTTTGTTTTTTAGAATTGCTTACTTTTTTGATAAAGGCTGTTCAATATAGGCTCCACATCCTTGAAATGCTGTGCAAGCACATTATGCACATACTGCGCTATGGAGAGATCCTCATTGAACAAAGCCTGAATTTTCAGAATCTTCCTGCGGAAATCATTTATCACCATTACCTGACGACCTTGCTTATTAAAGGCGTCAACCGGGCAGGTTTCTACGAATGTCCGCAGATATTCCTCTTCCTCTTTCGTGCGCTCCGGATTGACCGGTATTCTTGCCAGTTCCTCCTTTATCTCCTGCGAGGGAGGCGATTCAGTGGCAGAATCTTTCTTGGCTTTGCGGTATGTCGGCATGGCGTCCTCCCGGTATCCTTCAAGAAAATCCTGCGCGTCGCTGTTGTCGAATCCACTTGTTATATCCTTTTTTGCCATAAGCCTCAGACTTTTATTATCTGCCGTATCTCGGATACGAGTTCAGGAAGATTGCTCCCTTTCAGAAGCTGACGGTCGGGAGGCAGCATCGTGGAGCGGAATATACCCGCCCTGCCGATAGTGGCACCATCCTTGAAGAATCTCGAACTGTTGCTGAGTACGGTGTTCAGCGAATGTAATCCGAGCTCGTCGAGGTATCCGTCGATAATATCACACAGTCGTGTCTTGGCTTTGGACGGCACCCGGTTCCATACAAGGTATATGTCCTTGATTTTGGATTTGCCTGTGGTGATCATGCTGTTAACCACATGGCTCGCGAAACGTATTGAACTTTTCATGTCGGCCGTGTCGGGAGTGATGGGTACAAACAGATAGTCCATGACAGAAAGCAGTTTCACGATTTCGAGGTCGTTCACAGTTCCTGTGATGTCAAAAAACACCACATCGGGGTTTGCGCCTTCTTCAATTCTGTCAACGGCGACTTTTGCTGCCTCGGCGGGAGTGGAAAGTATAATCTCGTATGCCTTTTTTCCAAATTTCTTGTAGAAGTTTTGGCACAGCCTTTTGAGATATGGATTTTCTCCGGTAACGGCAAGGTCGTTTTCCCGATAATCTTTTTGGGAATGCTGGCGGTCATCACAGTCGATGACCAGAACATCCACACCCTCCAGATAATAGAGGTAACTCGCCGTAAGCGCAGTAAGGGTTGACTTGCCCGCGCCACCTTTCTGTGTGGCAAAGGCAACGAAAACTGGTTCGCTCATAATTCTTGCGATTTTATAATTATTTAATGGGGATTGTATGGTCGGGAGTTTCTGCTCCCTGTTGTTCGCCTGGCTTGATAGCCGTGTCCGGGTCGAAGGCTCACCTGTTGACTCACAAGACCGGTCTTATTATAATGTGGTCATTGGTGTGGCATTGTTATCATTCGGCAATAGTCTCATTTCTGTTCATTATACGCTGAGTGCAGGAGTGTGTTGTCACTTTGTCATTCTATCACACTTTCACTCATTCAGTAACAGACTCACTTTATCACTCATACACACCTGAATGCAGATGATAATGAACATGAAGGAGGCGTACTGCCTGTTGCCAGACACTCATGGCAATGGATGATACCGTTAATGACACTTGCCATGTGGGAAGTACCGTTCATGTGGTCTTCGGTTCATCGGCTTTGTCATCTGAGCCTCTGTGCAAGTTAAACGATGATAGCTCCCGAAAAGATTTGTAAGAATCTGTTTTTGCGCTACTTTGCGTAACGATTGCGCTACTTTGCGTTACTTTTGTTTCTCTCAAAAACAATGTTGCTGGTTATTATTGTTTTACTGACAGTATAACTGCACGGCAATAAAACCCAATATGGGTACTGACGGATAAAACAGTTCTTGTATATCGGTATAGACCGGCACCGATATCTATATAAGATTCGTCTTTCGTAGTGTACTTATAAAGTACTTCTTCCCCTAATCCGATTTTTCAATCTTCTGATTATCAGTTTGGATGTTCACATGAACATGGCAAGGTATGTTATCCGCTGCATGAAATAGGATTTGCAGCAGATAACCCTTGCCATGTGCATGGAGCCAGCGATTACTCCAAAGTCGTAACCGCCACTGCGAACCTGCGGTGCAGACATACATTTTACCAAAACCACTCAATCCAGTTTTTATGAAACAGAATTTTAAGAAAGCCGGGCGGCCTCCTAAGGTTGACCCTACAGCCTTCAGATGCTCGGTAAACTTCACGGCATCCGAACAGGCTGCCGTACAGACAATGCACGAGAAATCCGGTGTTGAATCCCTGTCGGCGTTTATCAAGATGCAGATCTTCGGCAAGACTTTCAAGGTGCATTATATTGATGACGCAACCCGCGAGTTCATCGACAGGCTGTCGTCGCTGAACGCACGTTACCGCACTCTGTCGATAGATTACGACATCATCGTAAAGACACTCCGTGAGAATTTCAACGAAAAGAAAGCGATGAAGGCCCTGTACCGTCTGGAGCAGGCTACCATCGAAATGGTAAAGGTCAACCGCGAGATTGTAGCACTCGCCGGAGAATTCGATGAACGATGGTTGCAAAAATCTCGTTAGGCAGCTCTCTGTATGGTGCGATAGTATATAACGGCGAGAAAATCAACAAAGAGAAAGGGCGCGTCCTCGACACAAATAAAATCTACAACGACGGTTCCGGCAATATCAATATTCACCGGGCTTTCGAGGATTTCAAACGGTGGGTGCCGCAATCCACGAGGGCGGAGAAGACGATGATGCACATTTCCCTGAATCCTCATCCCGACGACATTCTGAGCGAAGGAGAATATGCCAGCCTCGCCCATGAGTATATGGAAAAGATGGGGTTCTCCGATATGCCGTATATAATCGTGAAACATCAGGACATCGACAGGCACCATATCCATATAGTGGCGTTGAGGGTAAGACCTGACGGTTCGGCGATATCCGACCGCAACAATTTCTACCGCAGCAAGGAGATATGCCGCGAGCTTGAAAGAAAATACGGGCTTCACACTGCCGAGCGTCAGAAAATCACCCCCGATATGCCAATACGCAAGATTGCCCCCGCCGGCGACATAAAGCGGCAGTTAGCCAACACGGTCAAGATGGTGGGTATGCGGTACAGGTTTCAGAGCATAGGCGAGTATAACGCCATACTTGGACTCTACAATGTGAAGTGCGAGCCTACCGACGGACGTGTGAACGGGCGCGAATATCACGGGCTGGTGTACTACGCGCTTGACGACAGCGGCAATGTAATCGCATCTCCTTTCAAGGCGTCACGACTCGGCAGGTTCGCCAGCCGCACCGCTATTGACGGTCGTTTCGAGAGGTCGAAGGAGAAGACTGACATCCGGCCTGTCAGACGTGTGGTAGCCGAGGTTATGGAGCGGTCGTCAGGAAAGGACGACTTTATTGCCGGGCTTAAAGAACGAAACATCGACCTTGTACTCCGCTACACCGATGAAGGCAGGATTTACGGTGTTACCTTCATTGACCATAACAGTATGACCGTTCTTAACGGATCACGTCTTGGCAAGGAGTTCTCCGCCAACGCCCTCGAAAATTGGTTCAGAGATCCGTCTGACAAGGCGGATGTGGCGGTCATCCCACAAAATGGAGATACCGTGCAGCAGCCGGAAACAGAAAGCCACCGGCAGGACAATCCGGCCACCACCGCCAGCGGCAGGCAATCGTCACAAAGCCACCGGCAGGAAGATGGCAACAGACCCGACACCGGGCATGATGATATGCCGTCGCTTCCCGGTCTGGACGGACTGTTTCAGACCGGCCCCGGATTCGATGCCGAGGAGGAGGCTTTCTACCGAGCCATGCAGCGCAGGAAGAAAAAGAAACGCCGTGGCCCGAAACTATAATTGTAAATATCAAAAACTCTACAAGTATGTCACAGCAAGAAGATGACCTCCGGGCGTTGGCTAAGATTATGGACTTGCTCCGTGGTCTGAGCATCGCCGTTATGGTTGCAAATATCTACTGGTTCTGCCAGCCACTTGTATCCGGCTGGGAATTCCATCCCCAGACTATGAAAATACTCCGCGGGCTTGACGAGGCAGGCAGTCTGTTTCACAATCCGTGGAATGCCAAATGGTGGACGCTGCTGCTTCTCGCCCTTTCGTGCTTCGGTACAAAAGGTGTCAAGAACGAGAATATCCGGTGGGGGCAGATATGGCTTATAATCTCGACAGGAGCCGCTCTGTTCTTTCTGAACTGGTGGATGGTGCCACTGGGGTGGTACTACACCTATATACTATCCACCGCCGCAGGATATGTGTGCATGTTGCTGGGTGGTGGATGGATGAGCCGCCTGTTGAAGAACAATATGATGGATGACCGCTTCAACGAGGAAAACGAATCGTTCATGCAGGAAACACGCCTGCTTGACAACGAATATTCAGTCAATCTGCCGACACGTTTCTACTATAAGAAGAGATGGCACAACGGATGGATCAACGTTGTCAATCCTTTCAGAGCCTCGATTGTGCTTGGCACACCCGGCTCAGGCAAGTCATTCGCGGTGGTAAACAACTTTATAAAGCAACAGATTGAAAAGGGCTTCGGACTCTATGTGTACGACTATAAATTCCCTGATTTATCGCTAATTGCGTACAACCACATGAAGAATCACGAGGAAGGTTACCGCAAGGCTAAACCGGAATTTTACGTCATAAATTTCGATGAT
>Ga0137309_100350_pt1 | contig 35036 bp, 17 predicted proteins | sample NAcewiD2O_June_FD_97179 | JGI IMG/M metagenome (GOLD analysis project Ga0137309, IMG submission 97179) | Mouse cecal microbial communities from Vienna, Austria - N-Acetylneuraminic amended D2O_June | ecosystem: Host-associated > Mammals > Digestive system > Large intestine > Cecum | place... | reverse complement strand
AATGACACCAAACAGATTGAAAAGAAGCCCGGTTTATGCTACAATCTGATGTATCTGGCATACTTCCGAAAGCCGATGGATTATAGACATAGGAGGAAACCGTTTTATGGCTGACATAAAGAAAGAACAGGAACGCGAAGAACTCCACCGGGCGATCTGGGCCATTGCTGATGAGTTACGGGGGAGTGTGGACGGCTGGGACTTCAAGAGCTATGTGCTTGGTACGATGTTCTACCGCTATATCTCGGAAAACCTGACGGAGTATATAAACGCTGATGAGATTGCGGCGGGCGACACTGACTTTGATTATGCCCGGCTTTCAGATGATGTGGCGGAGAAGGCGCGGGTGGACATGGTATCCGTCAAGGGCTTTTTCATGTTGCCCTCAGAACTGTTCTGCAATGTCCGGGCCAGGGCATCCCGGGATGAGAACTTGAACGAAACGCTGGAAAAAGTTTTCCGCCATATCGAAGATTCTGCAAAGGGCAGTTCCTCTGAGCAGTGCTTTTCCGGGCTGTTCGACGATTTTGATGTGAACAGCAATAAGCTGGGCGCTACCGTTGCCAAGCGGAACGAAAAGCTGGTAAAGCTCCTAAACGGCATTGGTGGCATGAACCTTGGCGCGGTCCAGGGCCATAGCATTGACGCCTTTGGCGACGCCTACGAATTTCTCATGACCATGTACGCATCCAACGCCGGAAAGAGCGGGGGCGAGTTCTTCACGCCCTCTGACGTGTCGGAGCTGCTGACCCGGCTGGGGACGGTGGGCAAGACGAAGGTCAATAAGGTCTATGACCCGGCCTGCGGCTCCGGCTCTCTGCTGCTGAAAGCTACCAAGGTGCTGGGCAAAGATGGAGTGCAGTTCGGCTACTTCGGGCAGGAGATCAACATCACGACTTACAACCTGTGCCGCATCAATATGTTCCTCCATGATGTGGGCTTTGACAAGTTCGACATCGCCTGTGAGGACACCCTAACTGCGCCACAGCATTGGGATGATGAACCCTTTGAGCTGATTGTTTCCAATCCCCCCTACTCCATCAAGTGGGCGGGGGACGGCGACGCCACGCTTATCAACGACCCGCGGTTTGCGCCCGCCGGAGTGCTCGCCCCCAAATCAAAGGCGGACCTTGCCTTTATCATGCACTCCCTATCCTGGCTGGCGGCAAACGGTACGGCGGCCATTGTCTGCTTCCCCGGCATCATGTACCGGGGCGGGGCGGAGAAGAAGATACGGCAATATCTCATCGACAACAACTTTGTCGCCTGTGTCATTCAGCTCCCGGCGAACCTGTTTTTTGGGACGAGCATCGCCACCTGTATCATGGTGTTGAAAAAGGGCAAGGCGGACAACAAAACCCTGTTTATTGACGCCTCCGGCGAGTGCGTCAAGGTGACGAACAACAACCGGCTGACAGCGGAGAACATCGAGCGCATTGTGTCCGTATTTACCACCCGCGAGGAGATCAGGCACTTCTCCCACTTGGCAGAGTACAGCGAGATTTCCGGGAATGACTACAACCTGTCCGTCAGCACCTATGTGGAGGCGGAGGACACCAGGGAAAAGATTGACATTAGCAAACTCAATGCTGAGATTGAGGAAATCGTAGCGCGGGAGCAGGTTTTGCGGGATGAGATCGCGAAGATTATTGCGGAGATCGAGGTGGACGCATGAGCAGGCTGGAGGAATTGATACAGGAGCTTTGCCCGGATGGGGTGGAGTATAAAAAGCTGGGAGAAATTGCGACAGACATGTATCGAGGTTCTGGAATCAAGCGGGAACAAATCACAGCAACAGGAACTCCCTGTGTCCGTTATGGGGAGATTTACACCACATATGGGATATGGTTTGATAAATGTGTTTCGCACACGGATGCAAGTACTGTCAGCAGTCCCAAGTACTTTGAACATGGAGATATTTTGTTTGTAATTACAGGGGAAAGCGTTGAAGATATTGCAAAATCTACTGCATATGTAGGGCACGAGCGATGCCTTGCTGGAGGAGATATTGTTGTCCTAAAGCATGAACAGGATCCCAAATATCTCAGCTATGCTTTGGCGACGACAAATGCAAGAAAACAGAAAAGCAGCGGCAAGGTAAAAAGCAAAGTGGTTCACTCCAGTGTTCCGGCTATCAAAGATATTGTTATCCCCGTCCCGCCTCTGCAAGTGCAGAGTGAAATTGTCAAGATTCTTGACAATTTCGCGGAGCTTACAGCGGAGCTTACAGCGGAGCTTACAGCGAGAAAAAAGCAATATTCAGAGTATCTGAATATTCTAATTGATAAAAACAGATTCTCCAATCCCACTATGACAAAACTTGGTGAACTTTTCGATTTCAAAAATGGCCTGAGCAAAGGAAAAGAGTTCTTCGGGCGTGGGACGCCCTTTGTAAGATACACAGATGTCTATAATAAACGTGTCCTGCACAAAGAAGATATTTCGGCGCTGGTTGAGTGTACCCCGTCTGAGTTAGAAAAACTCAAGGTTACTCGGGGTGATGTTCTCTTTACAAGGACATCCGAAACTGCTGAGGATGTTGGATGGTCCTCGGTAATGCTTGATGATATTGGAGCATGTGTGTTCAATGGATTCACTATTCGGGCAAAGCCGAAAACAGATCGTTTGCTTCCAGAATATTGTGCATACTGCTTTTCAACCAATGAATTCCGTCAATATGTTACATCACACTGTGCATTTACTACCAGAGCTTCTTTAACAGGGAACACGATTGCGGAATATAGCTTGGCGGTTCCCAGTATTACAGAGCAGCAAGAGGTTGTAAATATTCTGGATAAGCTGTACCTTCTTTGTAATAGCTTGACCTCCGGTCTGCCCGCCGAGATCGAGGCGCGTCAAAAGCAGTACGAATATTACCGGGACAAACTTCTTACCTTCAAGGAGCTGACCGCATGAGCTATTTTAACATCGTTGCCCAAACCACGGAAAACACGGTAGTTACAGAATACGAACCGGTCAAGACCCGTTCCGACAGCTACCAGAGCGAAGCCGCACTGGAAAAGGAGTTCATCCGCCTCCTCTGCGAACAGGGATACGAGTATCTTCCCATCCACTCCGAGGCGGAGCTGACTGCCAACCTCCGCCAAAAGCTGGAGGAACTGAACGGCTACACCTTCACCGGTTCCGAGTGGGAGCGGTTCTTTGGCGAGTGCATTGCCAACGCCAACGACGGCATCGAGGACAAGACCCGCCGCATCCAGGAGGACTTTGTGCAGGTCCTCCGGCGGGACACCGGCGAGAGCAAGAATATCACCCTCATTGATAAGAAGAACATCCACAACAACCGCCTTCAGGTCATCAACCAGTACGCCGCCGGCAAGGAGGATGGGGCGCAGTATGACAACCGCTATGACGTGACAGTTCTGGTGAACGGCCTGCCCCTGGTCCATATCGAGCTGAAACGCCGGGGCGTGGCGATCCGGGAGGCGTTTAATCAAATAGACCGCTACCAGCGGGACAGCTTTTGGGCGGGCAGCGGCCTGTATGAGTATGTGCAGATTTTTGTGATCTCCAACGGCACCAACACCAAGTATTATTCCAACACCACCCGCTGGAACGCCATCAGGGAGTCCACTTCCGCCGCCAAGAAGAAGAAAAAGACCAGCAACAGCTTTGAATTTACCTCCTTCTGGGCCGACGCCAACAACCGGATACTCCCTGATCTGATGGACTTCACCCGGACATTTTTCGCCAAGCACACCCTCTTGAACGTGCTGACACGGTACTGCATTTTTACCTCGGAGCAGATGTTGATGGTCATGCGCCCCTATCAAATTACCGCCACCGAACGGATTTTGAACCGCATTGAGATTGCGAACAATTATAAGAAATATGGCTCTATCGCAGGCGGCGGGTACATCTGGCACACTACCGGCTCCGGCAAGACCCTCACAAGCTTCAAGACCGCCCGGCTGGCCTCCCTGCTGCCCTACATAGATAAAGTGTTGTTTGTAGTAGACCGGAAGGACCTAGACTACCAGACCATGAAGGAGTACGACCGCTTTGAGAAGGGCGCGGCCAACTCCAACACCTCCACCGCCATTTTGAAAAAGCAGCTGGAGGACCCCAACGCCAAAATCATCATTACCACCATTCAAAAGCTATCCCACTTTGTGAGCAAGAATAAGGGCCACGAGGTCTATGACAAGCATGTCGTCATCATCTTCGACGAGTGCCACCGCAGTCAATTCGGGGACATGCACACGGCCATTGTCAAGAATTTCAAGAAGTATCACCTGTTCGGCTTTACCGGCACGCCGATTTTCGCGGTCAACGCGAATAAGAGCGGAAATCCCCAGTTCCGCACTACGGAACAGACCTTCGGCGACCAACTGCATACCTACACCATCGTGGACGCGATCAATGATAAGAATGTCCTGCCCTTCCATGTGGACTACTATAAGACCATGGGCATGAACGAGGAGATGATTGACGAACAGGTGTGGGACATCAACCGGGAAAAGGCGTATATGGCCCCTCAGCGGATTGAACTTGTTACCCGGTACATCCTGGAGCATTTCGACACGAAGACCTATCGTGGAGATAAGACCTATGTTTTCAATGCTCTGACGAATATTTCAGAGGTCGCCTCCGCCGGAAGGTCCCAGGTGGAGGAAATAAAGAAAAAGCAGCGGCTCAGCGGCTTTAACTCCATCTTTGCGGTGGCCTCTGTCGATATGGCAAAACTCTACTACACGGAGTTCAAGCGGCAAATGACGGCTGACCCCAGTAAAAGGCTGCGAGTTGCCATTATTTACAGCTATGGGGCCAACGAGGCGGAAACGGACGGCATTCTGGACGAGGAGAACCCGGAGGACACCTCTGCCTTGGATCAGAGCTCCCGTGATTTTCTGGAGCAGGCCATTCAGGACTATAACGAGATGTTTCACACCAACTATGATACCTCCAGCGACAAGTTTCAGAACTACTACAAAGACGTGTCCCTGCGCATGAAAAACCGGGAGATCGACCTGCTGATCGTGGTCAATATGTTCCTCACCGGTTTTGATGCCACCACGCTGAATACCCTGTGGGTGGACAAAAACCTCAAAATGCACGGCCTCATTCAGGCATTTTCCCGCACGAACCGTATACTCAACTCCATTAAGACCTTTGGCAATATCGTCTGCTTCCGCAATCTGCAAAAGCGGGTGGATGACGCTATCGCGCTCTTTGGGGACAAGCAGGCGGGTGGCATCGTGTTGCTGCGGAGTTTCCAGGATTATTTCAGCGGCTATACAGATGAGGACGGTGCTGAACGCCCCGGCTATGAAAACCTTATTCAAAAGCTAACGGAAAGGTTTCCGCTGTCTGAGCCTCAAATCATTGGAGAGCAGAATGAGAAAGATTTCATTTCTCTTTTCGGTGCGATACTGCGGCTGCGGAATATTTTGACGTCCTTCGATGAGTTCCGGCATTGCGATGTTCTGTCTGAGCGGGATTTGCAGGACTATCTTGGACGGTATCAGGATTTGAAAGACGAGTGGGCCGAACGTAGAAAGAAAGGGGCCAGCTCCGATATTGATGATGATATTGTCTTTGAGATAGAGCTGATCCGGCAGGTCGAGATCAATATTGACTATATTTTGCTGCTGGTAAAAAAGTATCACGATTCTCACAGCGACGATAAAGAGATTTTGATTACCATCCGGAAAGCCGTAGACGCCAGCCCGGAGCTGCGGAGCAAAAAGGCTTTGATTGAGAACTTCATTGCCGGAATCAATGATGTTGAAGATGTTTTCCTGGAGTGGCGAGACTTTGTGATGCGGCAGAAAGAGCAGGAACTGACGGCTATCATTACAGCGGAAAGGCTCAAACCGGAGGAGACACGGCAGTATATCGAAACTGCGCTGCAAGCCGGAGAAATCAAGACTACCGGCACAGATATTGACAGACTGATGCCGCCGGTATCACGCTTTGGCAGCGGAAACCGTGCGGCAAGAAAGCAAGGTGTTATTGATAAGTTAAAGACGTTCTTTGATAAATTCTTTGGAATTGTCTGAATGGAGACGTTATAAATTCGCTATCATCAAGCTGTCGATTGCCGTAGAGGCATTGCTGATGATAGCGGAATTTTCTTTCGGGATAAAATTACCCTTGACAAAAACGCTCTGAATACTCCCCGCGTCTTTTCTGAATGACCTGTAAAACGGAGAAACGACTGATTGACCGCCCTAAAGAAAATTTTTTCTGCGCAAAGCTGACGTTTTGCTTCTGGATTCAAAAAACGGAGGCGCCGGTGGAACATTCCACTGGTGTCTCCGTTTTATGCAGTACTCACCGCACTACGACGCCCAGACGGCGCCCCAGCCGGGAGAGGAGCTCGTTGGAGATGGTTCCGGCGGTCTGTGCGGCCTCCTCGGCGGGGAGGAACGCGCCGCTGTCGGAGCCGATGAGGGTGACGATATCCCCCGGGGCGGCGTTGGGGAGGCCGGTAATGTCCAGGAGGAGCTGGTCCATGCACATGCCCACCATAGGACAGCGGCGTCCCCGGAGAAGGGCCTGTCCGCCCCGGCGGGGCAGGTCCCGGGGGAGGCCGTCGGCGTAGCCGATGGAGACGGTGGCCAGGCGCTTTTCCCCCCGGGCGCGGTAGGCCAGGTCATAGCCCGCCGTCTCCCCGTCCCGGAGGGTTCGGATGGAGACCACCCGGGCCCGCAGGGACAGCACCGGCCGCAGGTCCAGAGGAGAGCGCACGGGGTCCGGGTCGCTGTAGACGCCGTAGAGGGCGATGCCCGCCCGGACCAGATCGCAGGGCTGGGGCGGCAGGTTCATGAGGCCGTAGCTGGACTGGATGTGGGTCAGGCCCACGGGGCGGCCCTCGGAGCGGAGCCATTCCACGGTGTCGTAGAACCGGCGGAGCTGTTCCTCCGTGTAGTCCGCCGCCTCGGCGGTGAGGCGCTCGGAGGCGGCGAGGTGGGAGAAGACGCCGTCGACAATGAGGTTCTTCCGCCGGTAGAGCCGGTCCAGCACCGCCCGGTCCTCCGCCGGGATGCCCAGGCGGTGCATCCCGGTGTCCAGGGCCAGGTGGACGTGGACAGGCCCCCGGTCCGCCAGAGCCCAGGCGTGGGAGGCGTCGGCCACGGTCTGGGTCAGCCGCCAGCGGCGGAGCAGGGGCACATACTCCGGGGCGGTGTAGCCTAAAATGAGCACCGTGCCCCGGACGCCTGCCTTCCGCAGGGCGATGCCCTCGGCCAGCGTGGCCACGGCGAAGGAGCGGACCCCGCACCGCCGGAGGGCCCGGGCCGCGGTGACGGCCCCGTGGCCGTAGGCGTCGGCCTTCAGCACTGCCATGAGGGCACAGCCCTCGGGCAGGGCCTCCTGGAGGACCCGGGCATTGTGGCGGAGGGCGTCCAGGTCGATCTCCTTCCAGGCCCGGGCGTCGGCGGGGAGCGGCACGGGCCGCAGGAGGCAGAGCACCCCCGCCGCCGCGAAGCTGGAGGCCAGGACGGCCAGAAAGTGCCCGCCGCTGTTTTCGATGAACACGCCCTCTAAGTGCAGTACCTTGGCCCCGCCCCGGACTAAGACAATGCACCAGGGGTGGAGGATATAGACCAGCATGGAGAGGGTGCGGGCGGTCTTGTTCCTGCCCTGGTTCAGGCTCAGGAGCAGGGAGAAGAGGAAGACCATGCACACCGGCAGGGCTAAGTACATACTGGTATGGCGCTGGAGGCCCGCTGTGTGGAGCCAGAGCCCTTCCGCCGCCATGACCGCCAGGGAGGCAGCACAGCCAAAGAGGGACACCCCCCGCTCCAGCCGGATGCCCGCCGCGCCCAGGAGCAGGAAGAGAGGGGCGTAAAAGAGGCCGTTGCGGGTATAGGAGAAGACGGAAAAGATGCCGTTATAGAGGGCGTTCAGGACCGGAACACGGACGGCGAGGCCATACCAGCCGTCCCCGCCCAGCCCGATGAGGTAGAGCGCCGCCGCGATGGGAAGCGCCCAGCGCAGGCCCAGCCTCGACAGCCCCCAGGCCACGACCACGCCCAGGAGGACCGCCGGGAAGTACCAGAGGTGGTAGAACACGCCTTCCAGCAGCAGGTCCAGCGGAGAGAGCCCTCCCCGGTAGAGGGCCAGGGGCAGATAGAGGGCCGTGGCGGCAAGATACAGCAGGGCGGTGCGCTTGAGGAGCCTCCCCGTGCCCCGCCACTCGTCCCGGGCGAGAAAATAGCCCGTGGTCATGAAGAAGAAGGGCACCGCCACCCGGAAAAGGACCTCCACCAGGAGGAAGTCCCCCGTCTCCGTCCAGGTTTTGAGGGGGGAGGTGTGGATGGCTACCACCATCACTGCGGCGGCAGCGCGAAAGAAGTCGATGGCCGCCCGGCGGCTGGAGGCCCTCATTGCCGCGCCGTCCCCAGCTCGATGAGGCGGGCGACCAGCTCCGGGAAGGGGATGCCGGCCCTGGCCATCATGGTGGGGTAGCGGCTGTGGGAGGTGAAGCCGGGGATGGTGTTGATCTCGTTGAAGACGATGCTCCCCTCCGGCGTGAGGAAGAGGTCCACCCGGGCCAGCACCTCACAGCCCAGGGCCCGGTAGAGGACCTTGGCGGTCTCCTTGATCTCCGATGCCTTCTCCGGGGCGATGCGGGCGGGGCAGTGGATGGCCGAGGTTTTGAGGGTGTACTTCTCCTCGAAGTTAAAAAAGCCCTGGCTGAGCTCGATCTCGTCCACCTCGCCCACGGTGAGCGCCCCGCCGGAACCCATCACGGCACAGCCCACCTCGAAGCCCTCAATGGCCTCCTCCAGCAATACCTCGCTGTCCTCCAGCAGGGCCTCCTCCAAGGCCCGGTCCAGCGCTTCCTCCCGCTCCACCCGGGTGACCCCCAGGGAGGAGCCGCTGCGCACCGGCTTGACGAACACGGGATAGCCGATGGTCCCGGCGGCGGCGTGGACGGCGGCGCGGTCCGCCGCGGCGGTGAAGAGGGCGCTCTCCGGCACCCGGACGCCCGCCGCGGCGGCCAGACGGTGGGAGCGGTCCTTGTCCATGCACAGCGCGCTGGAGAGGGAGCCGCACCCCACGATGGGGATGCCCGCCAGCTCCAGCAGGCCCTGGACCGTGCCGTCCTCGCCGTTTTTGCCGTGGAGGACCGGGAAGGCCCCGTCCAGGCGGATGCGCCTCCCGGAGCCGTCCAGGTCCATGAGCGTCCGCTCCCCCCGGTCCAGGAGCAGGGTGCAGGGGGTGCAGGCGGCCTCGTCGGACAGCCAGGAGTTCGCGGGCAGGCGCTCCAGGTCCCCGGTGTAGCGCAGCCACCGGCCCTCCCGGGTGATACCCACGGCCACCGCGTCATAGCGGAGGGGGTCCATGTTCCGAAGCACCGCGTGGGCGGAGACCAGGGAGACCTCGTGCTCCCCGGAGCACCCGCCGAACAAAACTAAGATCGTCTTTCTCTCCATTTGTGTAAAAACCTCCCAGAAAAGCAGTTATCTTGTCATAAAACGGGACCTGAGACGCGAAAAAACCGGTCCCGCCCTGTGCTTTTTCGGGGCAGGACCAGGCCCGCCCTGTTTCGCTGAAATGATAGCAGAAGAGGCCGTTTTTTGCAAGAACTTTTTTGTTTTAAGAATTTCTTAAGGAGAAATAAAACAACTGTGATGTGGGATTGATGCAAATCTGATGCAAAAAACCATACAATAGAGCCATACAAGGTGGAACATTTTCCATCGCTGTGCGTCTATTCCAAAAGACCGCACAAACTACAGATGTATGGAGGAATGCAAATGACTGTACATAGAAACAAACGGCGGCTGGCGGCGCTCTTGCTGGCCGCATGTATGGCGCTGGGCCTCACCGCCTGCGGCGGGGGCGGAAAGGACAAGGACAACGCCGGACAGCTCAGCGGCAAGGTCTACGTGCCCAGCTTCGTGGATATCAACATGGACGTAGAGGACGTTATGGGCGGCTGTTCGGACGGGGAGAACCTCTACCTCCTGGCCCAAGTCAAGGACGGGGAGCGGGAGGAGACCTACACCGACCCTGACACCGGCAAGACCGAGTCCTACACCGTCACTGAGACCCATCCCGCCATTTTTCGGATGCCCCTGGACGGCGGTACGCCGGAGGAGCTGACCAACTTCAAAGCCACCTCCATCCCCGAGGACGCCGAGGGCGGCAGCAGCATCAACAGCATCCGCGCCGGCACCGACGGCACCCTCTGGGTGGAGGAGTATTCTTATATCTATAATTTCAACCTGCCCGAGGGCTTTGACGGCACCGACGACGAGAAGTGGAACTACTTCGAGGACAGCACCGACACCCAGGTCTTCCGGCAGATCGACTCCACGGGCAGCGACCTTAACAGGATCGAGCTGACGGGTCTGGCGGAGAAGCTGGAGGTGGATTACACCGGTAACATTAACTTCGACAACGACGGCAACATCTACACCACCAACGGCGAGGACAAGCTCTTCGTTCTGGACAAGGACCAGAACGTCCTCTTCACCCTGGAAGGGGAGAGGCTCTGGGGGGATATGGTCCTCCTGGGAGACGGGACGATGGGTTTTTCCGTCTATGTTGACAACGAGGAGACGGGCTCCTACGGCTACAGGCTTCGCACCGTTGACGTGGCAAACCAGGCTTGGGGCAAGGAGTACCCCCTGCCCCAGAATGCCGGGACCGTCTACACCGGCGGCGGGGACTACCTCTTCTACTATCAGAACAACGACTCCGTCTACGGCCTCAAGGCCGGGGCCGAGGAGGGGGAGAAGCTCTTCTCCTGGCTGGACTCCGACATTGACCGGAGCAATATCTCCTTTTTCACCTTCCTCAACGACGGCCGGGTGGCGGCCCTCAGCCGGGAGTGGGACTGGAGCACCGATGAGGGCGTAATCAACATCGACCTCGCCGTGCTCACCGCCAAGGACCGCTCCGAGCTCCCGGAGAAGACCACCCTCACCTACGCCACCATGTACTTAGGCTACCAGGAGCGCAACGACATCCTGGAGTTCAACAAGGCCAGCGACAAGTACCGCATCGAGGTCCGGGATTACTCCGAGTACAACACCGAGACCGACAACAGCGCGGGCCTCACCAAGCTCAATACCGAGCTCATCGCCGGGAATATCCCCGACATGATGTCCGCCGATACCGGCCTGCCCCTGCGGCAGTACGGGGCCAAGGGCATTCTGGAGGACCTGTGGCCCTTCATCGAGAACGATACGGAGATCGGGGGCCGGGCGGGCCTCATGGAGCACGTCCTGGAGACCGCCCAGCAGGACGGCAAGCTCTACCAGGTCTTCTCCACCTTCTACATCCAGTCCTGCCTGGGCGCGTCCCGGGCGGTGGGGGACTCCATGAGCTGGACTCTGGCGGACCTCCAGGCGGCCCTGGCCGGGATGCCCGAGGGCTGCACCATCTTCGGCGACGGCGACACCAAGGACGGGATGCTCAGTCAGATTCTGGCCCTGAATATGGACGCCTTCGTGGAGTGGGAGAAGGGTGAGTGCCACTTCGACAGCCCCAGCTTCAAGTCCCTGCTGGAGTTCTGCAACAGCTTCCCCGTGGAGTTCGACTGGGAGAGCGTGGACTGGGAGAACTACCAGGACGAGATCACCCGCATGGCCAACGGCGCACAGCTCCTCAGCCGGACGTATCTCAGCGACTTCACGGAGCTCCAGATGTACAAGAAGGTCCTGGACGGCGACGTCACCTACGTGGGCTACCCCATGGAGGACGGCAGCGTGGGCAGCAGCTTCAACATCGGCTCCGGCTACGCCATGACCAGCGCCTGCAAGGACAAGGAGGGCGCCTGGTCCTTCATGCGGCAGGTGCTCCTGCCCAAGGCCGACGAGGCGGCGGAGAGGCGCGACGGCGTCATGCAGGCGATGAGCACCTCCGGCAGGGCTATGGCTGCCGAGCCCACTTCCAACGGCGTGGCCCGCTACAGCTTCGGCGGCTTCCCGGTGAACAAGTCCGACTTTGACAAGTACATGGAGTCCGCCATGACCGTGGCCTACGAGACCGACGAGAACGGTGAGCAGGTCCTGGATGAGAACGGCGAGCCCGTGAAGATCACCCAGTACAGCCGCTGGCTGGGGGACGGCGAGACCATCGACGTCTACGCCGCCACCCAGGAGGAGGTGGACCAGGTGATGGCCCTCTACAACGCCATCACCACCACCTACAACTATGACCAGCGCATCTACGACATCATCAAGGATATGGCTGGGGCCTATTTCGCGGGCGACCGGGGGCTGGACGACACCGCCACCCAGATCCAGAGCCGGGTAAAGTTGTATATGAATGAGCAGCTGTGATGCTGAACGGCAATCTTCGTTTTGGAGCTCCGAAGGGAGGACATTTATGAGACGACATGGAAAGAAACTGACGGCCCTGCTCTTAGCGCTGTGCATGGCGCTGGGACTTGCGGCCTGCGGCGGGGGCGGAGAGGACAAAAAGCAGGACGGGGCCTCCCCCCTCAGCGGTACGGTCTACGTACCGGAGTTCATGGACCTGGACCTGGACGCGGACGACATCACCGCCGGGTGCTGTGACGGGACCAACATCTATGTGGTAGCCGAGAAGAACACCGAAAAGGAGGCTGCCAACCCCTTCACCGGGGAGACGTACACCGCCTACTCCAGCGAGTACTGTATCTACAAGGTGCCCCTGGACGGCAGCGCCCCGGTGGAGCTGGAGAACTATGAGCCATCCTACAGCTTCGACAGCTCCGACGAAGGCTGGTTCACCATCGACAGCCTGCGGGCCGGGGCGGACGGGTCTCTCTGGGTCAGTGAGCGGGCAGACGTGTACGATTTCGACCTGCCTGAGAACTTCGACCCGGAGAAGGATGACCCGTACAACTACCTCAACAGCACCACTGTGGAGCTGGAGCGCAAACTGGATGCCACAGGCAAGGAGATCGACCGGGTGGACATCAGCACCCTGGCGGAGAAGCTGGAGACCGACTGGATCTACCGCAAGGTCCTGGACGCCGAGGGGTACATGTACGCCTCCAATAACACGGGAGTCTTCGTCCTGGACCGGGAGATGAATGTCCTCTTCTCTATCACCGACGAGAGCTGGGGGGACCTCATCCTCCTCACCGACGGCAGCGTGGCCATGATGCGCTACGGCGACGAGGGCCGCAGTGTCCAGGTCATCGACCGGGCCTCCAAGGGCTGGGGCAAGAGCTACCCCATCGCCGAGGGCAATCCCAACAGCATCTACAGCGGCGCGGGGGAGTACCTCTTCTATTATGAGTCCGGCGACTCCCTTTACGGCTACAAGGCCGAAACCTCTTCCGGGGAGCGACTCCTCAGCTGGAGCTCCGCGGACATCAACTCCGACAACCTGGTCTTCTTCAACTTCCTCTCCGACGGCCGGGTGGTGGCCATGACCCAGGAGTGGGGGACGGATGGGAGAAAGGTGGAGCTGGCGGTGCTCACCGAGCAGGACGCCTCCGTCCTGGCGGACAAGACCGTGCTCACCTACGCCACGATGTACTTGGACCAGCAGGTGCGCACCAATATCATCAACTTCAACAAGACCAACGGCAAGTACCGCATTGAAATCCGGGACTACTCCGAGTACAACACCGAGGACGACTACAACGCGGGCCTCACCAAGCTGAACACGGAGATTGTGGCCGGGAACGTGCCGGACCTGATGGCTGCGGATATGCTCCCCCTGCGGCAGTACGGCGCCCAGGGCCTCCTGGAGGACCTGTGGCCCTACATCGAGAGCGACCCGGACATCGGACGGGACAGCCTGATGGACCGGCCCCTCAAGGCCGCCGAGCAGGACGGCAAGCTCTATCAGATTTTCAACTCCTTCGTCATGTACACCCTCGTCGGCTCCCGGAAGGTGGTGGGGGACGACATGGGCTGGACCTTGGACGAGCTGAAGGCCGCCCAGGAGACCATGCCCGAGGGGAGCTCCCTCTTTGGCAACATGGGCACAAAGGAGGGGATGCTCCGGAACGTGCTGATGATGAACCTGGACCACTACGTGGACTGGGAGAAGGGCGAGTGCAGCTTTGACAGCGACGGCTTCAAGGGAATGCTGGAGTTTTGCAGTACCTTCCCCGCAGAGTATGTCTCCAGCGATGAGGAGGACGACGAGCCCACCCGCATCGCCGAGGGCCGTCAGATGCTCAATACCCTGAGCCTGGACGGCTTTAGCGACTTCCAGGTCTACGAGGCCATGTTCGGCGGCCCGGAGGCCCTCAAGCAGGTGGATGACAGCGGGTATTCCGGCTCCTCCAGCGGCTTCGCCACAGTGATTATTGGGGATAGCAGCAGCGGCAGCAGCGGCGGCAGCAGCACTAGCAGCCGCCTGATCCCCGGCCGGTATGTCACTTTCAAGGGCTTCCCCATGGAGGACGGCTCCTGCGGCAGCTCCTTTGACATCAACGGCGGCATGGCCATGAGCAGCACCTGCAAGGACAAGGAGGGCGCGTGGTCCTTCATGCGCCAGCTCCTGCTGCCGGAGGACGAGGAGCAGCCCTATGGCTACCGCTGGGGCTTCCCCATCAACAAGGCGGACTTCGAGAAGGCGGCGGCGAAGGCCATGGAGGCCGAGTACATCACCGACAGCGACGGCAAGCAGATCCTCGACGGCGACGGCGAACCCATCCAGGCCTCCAAGGGCGGCTGGACCTGGGGCACGCTGGACATAGACCTTCAGGCCACCACCCAGGAGGAGTACGACCAGATCATGGAGCTCTACAACGCCATCGACTCCCTCAGAGGCTATGACCAGAAGATCGCCGACATCGTCATCGACGTGGCGGGGGGCTACTTCAGTGGGGACAAGACCCTGGAGGACGCCGCCGCCCAGATCCAAAGCCGGGTGAACCTCTATGTTCACGAAACGCTCTAAGGCCCCGGTCCAGGAGACCCCCCGTCCGCCCGTCAGGGCGGGCGGGGCGCCGGGCGTGAGGAAAAGGGCCGTCCGTGCCTGGGACTGGAGCAACGAGCGGGTGAAGGACACCCTCCACTCCATGGCCTTTTTGGGCCCCAGCGTGACGGGGGTGCTGGTGTTCTTCATCGTGCCCTTCCTGGTGGTGTGCTACTACTCCGTGATCCGCAGTCCCAGCAACCCGGAGTTCGTCTTTTTGGACAACTTCAAGGCGGTGCTGAAAAATTCGTCCTTCCTCACGGCGGCGAAAAATACCGCCATGTTCTCCGCCATGGCGGTGCCCCTGGCGGTGGTGCTGAGCCTGGCGCTGGCACTGCTGCTGGAGTGCCGCATCCCGTGCAAGAGCCTGTTCCGCACCTTCTTCCTGAGCCCCATGATGGTGCCGGTGGCGTCGGTGGTGCTCATCTGGCAGGTGGTGTTCCACTACCGGGGGACCCTCAATGTGATCCTGGCCAATTTCGGGGTGGACCCGGTGGACTGGATCAACTCCCCCCACTGCCTGATGGTGATCGTGGTGCTCTTCCTGTGGAAGAACCTGGGGTACAACATGATCCTCTTCATGGCGGCGCTCAACAACATCCCCAAGGCGCTGCTGGAGGTGGCGGACGTGGAGGGGGCCTCGGCGGTCCACAAGTTCTTCAACATCAAGCTGCGCTACCTCTCGCCCACAGTGCTGTTCGTGGCGATCCTGTCCATCATCAACTCCTTCAAGGTCTTCCGGGAGGTCTACCTCCTCACCGGGGACTACCCCTATGAGGGGCTGTACATGATGCAGCACTTCATGAACAACACCTTCAACAACAACCTGGACTATCAGAAGATGTCCACGGCGGCGGTGCTGATGGCGCTGGTGATGGTGGCCCTCATCGCCCTGCTCTTCAAAGCGGAGGATATCTTCGGAAAGGACGTGGAGGGATAGGGATGAAGAAAAAACGCTATTTCGGCCGCTTCGCCCTGACACTGCTGGCGGCGGGGTTCGCCATCGCCTTCCTGCTCCCCACGGTGCTGACCATCTCCAACTCCTTCATGACCCAGAGCGAGATCAGCGCCAACTACGGTCAGGTGTTCAAAAACATCTCCGGCAGCGAGGGCAAGACCTACATCGCCGAGACGGTGAACCTGAAGTTCATCCCCGACAAAGTCAGTATCAGCCAGTACGTCACTACCCTCATCAAGAGCCCGGACTACCTGCTGAAGTTCTGGAACTCCGTGATCCTGGTGGTGCCCATCGTGCTCTTACAGCTGGCCGTGGCGTCGGTAACGGCCTACGGCTTTACCCGCTGGCGGGGGAAGGTGCGGGGCTTTCTGTTCTTCTTCTACGTCATACTGATGCTCATGCCCACCCAAGTGACCCTGGTGCCCAACTACCTGGTCAGCGACTGGCTGGGGATCCTGAACACCCGCTGGGCCATCATCTTCCCGGGCATGTTCGCGCCGTTTTCCGTGTTTCTGCTGACCAAGTCCATGCGGCGCATTCCCGCCTCCCTCATCGAGGCGGCGAAGCTGGACGGGTCCAGCGAGTGGCAGGTGTTCAAGGACATCTGTCTGCCCCAGTGCCGGAGCGCCCTGTACTCGGTGGCGATCCTGGTGTTCATCGACTACTGGAACATGGTGGAACAGCCCATTGTCCTGCTGCCGGACGCCAACCAGCAGCCTTTGAGCGTCTACCTCTCCACCATCAACGCCAACGAGGTGGGCCTGGCCTTTGCCATCGCCACCATCTACATGGTGCCCTGCCTGCTGCTGTTCCTCCACGGGGAGGACTACCTGGTGGAGGGCATCGCGCACCAGGGGTCGGTGAAGGGGTAAGCACCATCGTCTCAGGCGCGGAGCGCAGGAAAAAAGTTTCGTCCACCTTTTCAAAGGTGGCGGGTCCAGGGCGGAGCCCTGGTGGGTTTGGGCGAAGCCCAACATTCATTCGTACTAAACTCGTTCCCAGCAAAGGAGGAAAAGCTTGTGGAAGTGACAGAAAAATCCAAAAAGAGGGAGCTCATCAAGTCCATCGCCATCGTCTTTTTGGTGGTGCTGCTGATACTGACCTTCTTTTCCGGGACTATCATGAACTACTCCCTGCCGGAGGTGGCCACCCAGGTGGTCAGCGGCGGGACCATCAACGCCAAGATCCGCGGCAGCGGCACTGTGGCGGCAAATGAGAATTATGAGGTGGTCATCAACCAGACCCGGGAGGTCCGGTCCGTGTGCGTGAAGGCGGGCGACAAGGTGGCCGAGGGCGACCTGCTGTTCGTCCTGGGGGACATGGAGAGCCAGGAGCTCCAGGACGCCCAGGAGCAGCTGCGCAAGCTGAACCTGGATTATCAGAAGCAGGTGCTCAATTTCTCCAAGGAGTACGCGGAGAACGACCGGAGCGTGGCCATCATCCGGGAGGACCTGGAGAAGGCCATCGCCAAGCGGGACGCCAATCAGGTGACGGACAGCGACATCTCCTACGCCAAGGGGGACCTGGCAGCGGCGAAAAACGAGCTGAGCCAGATTGAACTGATGCTGGCGGACCTGAACAGCCTCCAGACGGACAATGAGAAGTACACCCAGGCCAAGGCCAAGGTGGACGAGCTCAAGGCCAGGGAGACCGAGCTCCAGGGCAAGATTGATTCCCTCAACACCACCATCGACGGCTACCGGGAGGATCTGGGGAAGCTGGAGAGCGGCATCACGCTGGACAGCCAGAGGAAGATTCAGGATGCGCAGAATGCCCTCCAGCAGGCGCAGATGAAGTGGCAGACGGATTGGACTGCGTACCAGATCTTTATGGAAGAGCTGATGCACGTAATCAATCAGATGTGGACCAGCACTCCGCATAATTTTAGTCCCAGCGAACAGATCGCCATTGACGGACAGCTCAAACAATGGGAGCTGATAGGTGATAAAACCGAAGCAGACCAGAAGCCGGGGACCGGTGATACGACAGGCACACAGCCTGCCGCAGGTGCTCGGACCATTCCCGATTTTCCCGCTAACAGCCAGTACACCGTCAGCCAATACCGCACCGCCTATGATGCCCTCATCGATGACCAGACCGACGTTGCGGCCAAGCAGGAGGCACTGAACCGGGCCCAGCAGGACCAGTCCCAGGGGGCTGGTACGGCGGCCCAGCAGCGCCAGCAGATCGAAAGTAAGATCAACGCCACCCAGAACGACATCTCCTCCATCCAAGGCGATGTGTCCATCGTCCAGAGCCAGCTCCGGGACGCCGAGGCCCAGCTGGAGGCCGCCTCCGGCGAGAATACCCAGCTCAAGCAGCAGATCAAGACCTACGAGGCCAGCAAGCGGCAGCAGGAGGCCAATATTACCACCTTCCAGGAGCACCTGACGGAGCTGGAGGAGAAAAAGAAACTCTACGATGAAGCCCAGACCACCATCGACACCAAGCAGCAGGAGCTGGAGACCGCCCTCAGCGGCAAGGACATCGACAAGCAGCTGGACAACCTGGAGCTCCAGGGGACGCGCCTCCAGATCGAGCAGCAGCAGATGCTGGTGGACAAGTACAAGGCCGACAGCGTGGACACGGAGATCAAATCCAAGGTCTCCGGCATCATCAGCGCCGTCAACGTCACCGCCGGCAAGGACACCACCTCCGGCGAGGCTATGGCCGTCATCGACGTCATCGACCGGGGCTATACCATCAAGGTCTCCGTCACCAACGACCAGGCCAAGCAGGTCAAGGTGGGCGACTCGGCCGATGTGACCAACTACCGCTGGGGCAACGACGTCTCCGCCGTGCTGGAGGCCATCACCGCCGACCCCTCCGCCCCGGGGCAGAAGAAGCTTCTGGTCTTCCGTGTCTCCGGCGAGATCGAAGCGGGGACCAACATCAGCCTCTCCATCGGGCAGAGGAGCGAGACCTTTGACACCATCGTGCCCAAGAGCGCCCTGCGGGAGGACGCCAACGGCAACTTCGTGCTCATCATCACCAGCCGCAACACGCCTCTCGGCAACCGCTACATCGCCAACCGTGTGGACGTGGAGGTCCTGGCGGAGGACGACACCAGCGCGGCCGTCTCCGGCCTCTCCGCCAACGACTATGTCATCACCACCTCCAGCAAGCCCCTGGACGCCGGGACCCAGGTGAGGATGGTGGAGAACACATGATGAAGCGCCTTCTTCAGAAGCTCCGGGAGGATATTCGCGGCTTCGGCTTCAAGCAGTGGTTCCTCATCATCCTGAATGCGGCGCTGGTTCTGGCCGCCGCCGCGTCCCTGGCTGGACTGCGGATGGTGGCGGGGACCCTGGAGAGCCTCACCGCCGCAGAGCGCTTCCAGGGGGACGGGGAGCTGCGCTACGCCCAGATCGCCTGCTATCTCCCCGTGGGGGACGGGAAGACGGAGGACGACATCTACACCTTCCACCAGAGCCTGGAGAGCCGCCTGGTGGAGCAGTCCCTGAAGGCCGCGGAGAACGGCAGGCTCTACCTGGACGCCTACTGCGGCACCGGCAAGGTGACCATCACCGGCGAGACCGGCTCCGCCTCCGTGGAGGCCGTGGGCGTGGGGGGGGACTTCTTCTACTTCCACCCCCTCCAGCTGCGAAGCGGGTCCTACATCCGCTCCGGCGACATCATGGACGACCTGGTGGTGCTGGACGAGGAGACCGCCTGGCGCATCTTCGGCGGCACGGACCTCACGGGCATGACCGTGACCATCAACGACAAGGCCTTCGTGGTGGGCGGAGTGGTCCACAGGGAGGACGACTTCGCCTCCAAGCAGGCCTACAGCGGCGAGGGGGGCATCTTCCTCTCCTTCACCGCCCTCACCCGCCTGCTGGAGGACACCCGCATCAGCTGCTATGAGATCGTCATGCCGGACCCCATCTCCGGCTTTGCCAAGGGGCTGGTCAGCGAGGTCTTCCCGGTGGGGAACGGCGACGTGGTGCAAAACAGCGGCCGGTACAGCCCGGCGAGCCTCCTGACAGTGCTGAAAAACTTCCCCGGGCGGTCCATGCGCCTCAATGGCGTGATCTACCCCTACTGGGAGAACGCCGCCCGGCTGACCGAGGACTACGCCGCACTGCTGCTGCTGGCGGCGGCGGTGTTCCTCCTCATCCCCCTGCTCTTCCTCATCACGGCGGTCATCCGCTATGTCCGCTGGACCTACCGCTTCGCCAAGGCCAAAATCCCGGAGAAGGTGGAGGAGGCCGTGGAGAAGCACCGCGAGGAGCGGCTGGAGAAAAAATTAGAGAACAAAGCCGGAGGTGACGGCGATGGCTAATCTGAGCTTTCAAAACATCAAGAAGGTCTATGACAACTCCGTGGTGGCGGTCCAGGAATTCAACCTGGAGATCGCGGACAAGGAGTTCATCGTGCTGGTAGGGCCCTCCGGGTGCGGCAAGTCCACCACCCTGCGCATGGTGGCGGGGCTGGAGGAGATCACCGGGGGGGAGCTCTACATCGGCGGGAAAAAGGTCAATACCACTCCTCCCAAGGACCGGGATATCGCCATGGTCTTCCAGAACTATGCCCTCTACCCCCATATGACCATCTACGACAACATCGCCTATGGGCTGCGGCTCCGCAAGTTCCCCAAGCGGGTCATCGACCAGAAGGTCCGGGAGGCGGCGGAGATCCTCGACATCTCCGAGCTCCTCAAGCGCAAGCCCAAGGCCCTCTCCGGCGGTCAGCAGCAGCGGGTGGCCATTGGGCGGGCCATCGTCCGGGAGCCCCAGGTGTTTTTGATGGACGAGCCCCTGTCCAACCTGGACGCAAAGCTGCGCAATCAGATGCGCTCTGAGATCATCAAGCTCCGGCAGAAGCTGAACACCACCTTTATCTACGTCACCCACGACCAGACCGAGGCCATGACCCTGGGGGACCGGATCGTCATCATGAAAGACGGCTTCGTCCAGCAGGTGGGGACGCCCCAGGAGGTGTTCCACCACCCGTCGAACATCTTCGTGGCCGGGTTCATCGGCATGCCTCAGATGAACTTCTTCGACGCCCGGCTGACTCGCACCGGGGACCGCTACGCCGTGGAACTGGGGGGCGCGCAGATCGAGCTCTCCCCGGAGAAAGCGGCCCGCCTTTTGGCCCGGGAGGTCCAGAGCCAGGAGGTCACCCTGGGGGTGCGTCCGGAGCATATTGCCCTTACCGAGTCTGAAAACGCCGTCTTCGCGGCGGTGGATGTCTCCGAGATGATGGGCAGCGCCGTCCACATCCATGTGGACGCCTGCGAGAGGGATGTGGTGATCGTGGTCCCCGTCTCCGAGGAGGAGGCCAAGGAGGCCGACGAGCGCTTCCGGCGGGGTGCGCCGGTGCGGTTCACCTTCCGGGGGAGCGCCGCCCACCTCTTTGATAAGGAGACGGGCATGAACCTGGAACAGCAGGGAGTCGCGGACCCCTTTGAATAACGCATAGTGTCCCGGGGGCTTGATGCCCCCGGGATTCTTTTGTGCGCTTAGACGGCGCACCCCCTTGTACAGCTTTTGGCCGTTACACACCGGCCGCGTAACGGAGTTTCGTCCGAAATCAATAAAACACGTTTGAAATTTTTCTTGGACCGTCCCCCACTCCAGCCAACACAGAGGCAAAATATCGCGGGAAAACTGTAAATTTTGCCATTGACAAACAGAAGGTGCGGTGGTATCCTTTGGTACATAAATATTCATTTCATATGAATATTTTCCCTCCGTGTTGAAACCCAAAATGAGGAAAGGTGAGAGAAATGAAAAAGACCCGCACCCCGCAGCGGGCGCTGGCGGCGCTTCTGGCGCTGATCCTGGCGTTGTCGCTGACCTGGACCCCGGCCATGGCCGCCGAGGCCGATGAGCCCCCCTCCGGGAGCTTCGTCAACACCTCCGGCGACGGCGGCGAGAATGCCGTCAGCCTCGCCGCGGCGAGGACCTTCAAGGCGTCCATTCCCGTGGACATGTCCGAGGAGGAGGCCGCTCAGGCGGCGGAAAACGTCCTCTGGACTCTGACCCGGGACGAAAACAAGCCCTATCAGGACAAAGACCTCTACCCCGGACAGACCCAGGGCGGCGAGCTCACCGCATGGAACTGCTCCAACGGTGAGACCCCCTTATTCTCCAACGTGGAGACTGCCGCTGAGACGGTGGACGGTCAGGTGTATCTGACCGTAACCTTTGAGAACAGCGTCTACTTCATGACCAAGGACCGTCAGAGCGGCGAGTGGACCGCCGACCCCAGCGCACCCCACGCCAACGGCGGCGCTTATACCGATATGTGCGGCTGGTTCGACCTCACCGCCCTGCTGGACGATGCGCCTCTGGGCTCTGTGAACATGAAAGTGGCCCCCTATGACAGCTTCCACCTCATGAGCGAGGTCTACGAGGAGATCGACGCCATGGTGGACTTCGCCGCCGGGAACACGGACCTCTATGTGGAAAAGTTCTCCATGGGCTCCAGCGCTGGGGACAACGGGCAGAAGAGCCTGGATATGCCCTACCTGATCGTGGCCAAGGACAAGGCCGCTGTGGAGAAGTGGAAATCCATCAAGGCTGAGGCGGAGAGCGACCCCTCCGGCCTCATTGCCAAGATCGAAAACGGCTCCCTGGGCGATTACCAGGTGCCCGTCATGTACTCCAACATCCACGCCAACGAGGTGGCCGCCTCTGACGGCATTCTGGAGTTCGCATGGATGCTCCTGAAGGCCGCCGCGGGCGAGGGCGTCATCGACTACGACAAGCTCACCGGCTTCACCGCCGAGGGCGAGGCGGAGCTTGCCAAGCAGATGGGCCCCGCCGGCGAGGCTGATTCCGTGGCCGTGCCCGACCTGGTGAAGGACACCGCCACCTATCTGGGCTACATCAAGGCCGGGGGCTCCTCCATCTCCGCCCCCGTGGACCTGGAGAGGTACTACACCATCGAGACCGAGACCGTGAACCTGGACGCGCTCCTGGAGGACGTGTTCTTTCTCATCGTCCCCGAGGAGAACGTGGAGGGCCGGACCTATCTGACCCGCACCTCCTCCGGCGGCTTTGACCTCAACCGGGACAACTCCTTCCAGACCCAGGCGGAGACACAGAATATGACCGCCCTCATCGCCCAGTGGAACCCTGTCAGCTTCACTGAGTTCCACGGCCGGGTGCAGACCTTCCAGTGCGAGCCCTGCGATCCGCCCCACGAGCCCAATTTTGAGTATGACCTTTTGGCGGAGCACCTCATGACCGGCGGCGAGGCGCTGGGCATTGCCGCTGTCGCCAACAACGACGGCTATAACAGCTACGTCATCCCCCAGCGGGACTATCTCTCCTACACTGGCGAGAAGACCGAAAACGGCGAGGACAAGACCTGCTGGTATGACCCCTGGGACGATATGTCTACCAGCTATACGCCCCAGTACGCCATGCTCCACGGCACCGTGGCCTACACTGTCGAGGTGCCTGCCTACAATGACCACACCGTTCAGGCTGTGGCCTACGGACAGCTGGGACAGTCCCACTACATCGCGGAGAACAAGGAGTCCTATCTCCTGGCCCAGACCAAGATTTTGGAGCGGGGCGTCACCAACGCCAACTCCAACGCCTATGAGCTGGTGGGGCAGTGGTTCTGCGACCAGTACGATGTGGAGGGCGCGGAGAGCGAGCTGTTCCGCCCCGTCTACGACGGCGAGGGGCAGAACGGCAACTTCTACCCCGAGTGCTACATCATCCCCCTGGACGGCGAGAACCAGTCCAACCTCCAGGACGCCTACGAGATGGTGGAGTACCTCATCCGCAACGGCGTGAAGGTCCACCTTACAGGCGAGGCCGCCGCCTATGACGGCGTGGAGTACCCCGCCGGGACCGCCGTGGTATCCATGTACCAGGCCAAGCGTTCCGTAGCCAACAGCGTGCTCTACGACGGCACGGTCATCACCGGATGGCCTGTGCTCTACTCCGAGGGAATCACCGCCTTCAGCCACACCCGGGGCTTCGACATGGCCGTCTGCGCCGAGAACGCCGCCTATGAGGAGATCATGGACGCCGCCGGCGGCGCGGTTCTGGATGCCATTCCCTCCGGCGCCACGCTTTCTGTTTACAACGACTACGGCCAGGGTGAGCCGGAGGACGGTGAGCCGGTGGTCCTCAGGAACAGCTCCCAAGACTCCACCGCCGCAGTCAACGCCCTGCTGAAAGCGGGCAAGAGCGTGTCCCTCATCCCCACCGGCAGATACGCCGGGAATTTCCTGGTCTCTGCTGAGGATTGGCGGAGCGTCTCCGGCGACTACATCATTACCGGCGAGTATGTGCCTGCCGCTGTCACCGAAGCGCCCTCTGTGCCGGTCACCAAGGCCCCGGTGGTCTACATCTGCGGCAAGCCGGAACAGAACGGCTCCGGCTTTGTGGATGCCGCCCTGGTCAGCGGCTCCTATGAGTACAACTATGACCGGCAGGCGATCGCCCAACTGGGCTTTGAGGTCACCACGGACCCCGCTGCGGCGGATATCATCATCGGCGCCGCCGCGCCCGAGGAGGCCGCTCTTGCAGCAATCAAGTCCGGTACGCCCTACATAGGCTATGGCAGGCGGGTGGCAAGCGCCGCCGCGTCCCTCTTCCCCGAGGGCGAGCTGGTTCGGGAGACGGTCAGCGCCTCCTCCATGGACGCTTTGGCTTATGTGACCTACCCTGCCGAGAGCTTGGTCACGGCAAGCTATGTCTCCGAGGGAGACGGCATCCTCTACGGCTACGGCGCGGGCTACTTCGCCGCCATTCCAGAGGGCGCGGAGGTCCTGGTGCAGATCGACGGCTCCAGGGAACCCCTGGAGGGCTTCCTCTGCGCTGACGGGGAGCACTTTGACGACTTCCTGAACAACTCTGTCCAGGCGATCGCCTACAAGGGCGAGGGGGCCGGCGGGGCGAAGCTGGATGTGGTGCTCTTCGCCAACACCCTGACCAACAAGGTCCATCAGCACGACGAGTTCAACTTTATCAGCAACGCCGCTTTTGCCGCTGTGGCGGGTACTGTTGAGGAGGAACCCGCCCAGGAGCCTGATTCTGAGGAGAATGACGCTATGACTTTGACCTATACCCCCGCTGAGTCCAGCGCCGCCGTGACTTGGGCGGACCTGAGCGCTGTCAACGGCCTGGTGATCCCGGGCGGCGCTGACAGTGCGGCTTCCGTCACCCGGGAGGAGGCTGTGGAGGTTCTGTACCGGACGGCTGTGGAAAACGGCATGGATGCCGGCACAATGGCTGAGTACCTCAACGCCTTCTCTGACAGGGGTGATATCTCAACCAACCGTATCCAGATGATGAACTGGGCTGTGGGGGCGGAGATCATCCTGGGGCGTGCCGGCGGCACCATCGATCCCAAGACCCCTGTTACCCAGGGGGAGCTTGCCCTGATGATTCAGCGCTTTCAGCCGATTTTGAGCAGTCTCGGATAAGGAAACAAAACGGAAGCACCGGCAGAAATCCCGCCGGTGCTTCCGTTTTTTTATGTTTTCAAATCCCCTCTGTCAGGAAGTCGATGGCCGTCTGCGCGTGAAGGGCGGCGGCGAGGGGGAGGGCGTCGGGGTCTACGGCGAAGCGGGGGTTGTGGTTGGGGGCGGTGAAGCCTTTCGTCTCACTGCCCACGCCAACGTAGTAGTAACAGCCGGGGACGGCTTCGCTGAAATAGCCGAAGTCGTCGGTGCCCAGGGAGGGCTCGGGGAGCTCCAGGACGTTTTTGCCGCCCAGGAGCTTGGCGGCGGAGCGGCGGACCAGGCCGGTCATAGCGGGGTCGTTGAGACAGCCGGGGTAGCCGTCCACGAGGGTGATCTCCGCCTCCACGCCCATGGCGGCGGCGATGCCGGTGACCAGGGAGCGGAAGTCCGATTTGACGCGCGCGCGGGCAGGACCGCCCATAGTGCGGAGGATGCCGGAGAGCCTCGCCTCCTCGGGGAGGATGTTCCCGGCGGTGCCGCTGTGGAAGGAGCCCACCGTGACCACCACGGGTTCTGTGGGGGAGGTGCGGCGGCTGGCGATGGTCTGAAGGGCGGTGATGAGCTGGGCTCCGGCGACGATGACGTCGGTGCCGAGGTGGGGCTTTGCGCCGTGGGAGCCGCGGCCGCGGAGGGTGATGGTGAAGGGGTTGGAGGCGGCGCAGATGGGGCCGGAGCGGATGGAGATGGTGCCGGTGGGGATGCCGCTCTCCACATGGCAGCAGAGCATGGCGTCCACATGGGGGGATTCCATGCAGCCGGAGGCGATCATGCGGGCCGCGCCGCCGTCGCCCTCCTCGTCGGGCTGGAAGAAGAGTTTTACGCTGCCGGGGAGGCCGGCGCGGTGTTTTTGCAGCAGTTCCGCCGCGCCCAGGAGGGCGGCGGTGTGGAAGTCGTGGCCGCAGGCGTGCATGACGCCGGGGGTCTGGGAGGCGTAGGGCAGGCCGGTCTCCTCTGTGATGGGGAGGGCGTCGATGTCTGCGCGGAAGCCGATGGTGCGGCCCGGACGGCCGCCCCGAATGATGGCCGCAGTGCCTGTGCCGGCCATGACGGCATATTCGATGCCCAGGTCCTCCAGGCGGCGGCGGATGAGGGAGGAAGTTTGGGTCTCTTCGTTGCCCAGTTCAGGGTGTTCATGGAGGGTGCAGAAAATGGTTTCCAGTGCAGGAATCAGTTCCTGCGCCTCCTGGATGAGTGTTTTTTCCATAGAGAGGTCCTTTCTATATCAGGGGATGTGGGAACACCAGGGCAGTATCGCCCGCACCGTGCCGGTGGCCCGGTAGTCTCTCAAAAGAAGTGTGCTTCCAGGAGGCGAAGCCAACGAAGAAGACTGAAGGGCCAGGGAGTAGCGGCGGCGCAGAGTCTGCCATCGGCCCGGGGAAGTCATTGGGAAAAGGAGGCTGTCAGGTCGTAGCGTCAACAAAAAAACAAATGAATGAAGGGGTCCGGACCATTGGTCCGGCGTCTTTTTGGTTACTTTTTCCACGGGGAAAAAGTAACCGGGGTCCGGGGCGAGGAGCCCCGGGGCTGTCGAACAGATGAAGCTATCCCTCAGAGGGGCTTTCCTCCCGGACATTGCCCAGGAAATACACCCCATCCGGAAGGCGGTAAAGTCCAGAGAGACGGTCGGAGAGCTGGAACGCTCCCCCGTGGTAGTAGACGGGCACGACCGGGACCTCCTGGAGGAGGATGGCCTCGGCGTCGTGGAGGTAGGCGTCGCGGACCTCCGGGGACTCGGCGGCGCGGGCGGCGTCCAGGAGGATGTCGAAGGCGTCGCTGCGATAGCCGGAGAGGTTGGTCTCCCGGGTGCTCCGCCAGAAGTCCAAAAGGACCCCGGCATCGTTGCAGGAGGGAGTGAAGTCCCGGGCCGCGAGGGTGAAGGGCTCCGCGGAGGGCTCCTCTTCGCTGTCGGAGGCGTCCTCCGCCTCGGTGTCCTGGGCCTGCGCGGCGGCAAGGCGGGCGTCGAAGTCCTCCTGGGAGAGGCCCCGGGCCGTCACGGTCACGCCCAGCTCCCGCCGCCACAGGGCGCAGAGGGCGTTGGCCGCAGCCTGGGCCGCGTCGGATCTGACATAGATATACTCCACCGCCGGGAAGCCGCTGCCGTTGGGGTAGCCCGCCTGGGAGAGCAGGGTCCGGGCCTGGAGGCAGTCCGCCGTATAATCCTGTTCGCCGGGGACGGTGACCAGCTCCAGGCTGTGGGCGCGGAAATCCCAGTAGGGGGCGGGGAGCTCCGGCTCCACGGGGGCGCTGGGGTCGGGAAGGGTCGAGGGGGCCTCCTCTTCGGGCTCCTCCGGGGCGGGAGCGCCGTAGTCGGTGACGCCGTAGGGCACCACGCCGGAGGCCGCCCGGAGACGCGGGTCCCCGATGGCCTCCGTGACGGCGGCGGTGTCCACCGCCAGGCGGAAGGCCAGACGGACGGAGGGGTCGTCAAAGGGGGCCTGACGGGTGTTGAAGAGCACGCCGTAGACGCTGGTGACGGGCTCGGGGAGCCATGTGCCGCCGGCGGAGAGCTCCTGGAGGGCGGAGGCGGGCAGGTCCAGGACCAGGTCCCGGCTGCCGCCCTGGAATTTCAGGTACTCATCCTCCACGTCCCCGCCGGTGAAGAAGACCAGCTTCTCCGGGGCGGTCCTGGACGGGGAGTGGTAGGTCTCACTGGGCTCCAGGACCACCTGGGCGCGGCCAAACTGGACGGCAGTATAGGGCCCGTTGGTGACGGAGCCGTCGGAGGGCAGGTCCGTGGGCCTGGGCACGGTGTAGGGGCTGGCGCAGACCTCCTCCAGGAACCAGGCGCAGCTGCCCTCCAGGGAGACCACAAAGGTCCGCCGGTCCGGGGCGGAGACCGCCAGAAGGGAGGCGTCCCCCGTCTCCTGAACCTGACCGTAGCCCGCGACGGGGCTCAGCAGGGCGCGGTTGGGCACGTCGTTGGCCGGGTCCGCGATGCGCTGCCAGGCGGAGACGAAATCTCCGGCGGCAATGGGCCTCCCGTCGGACCACTGCAAGCCCTCCCGCAGGGTGAAGGTGTAGGTGGCGTTGCCGGCGTAGTCGGTCTCCACGGTATAGCTCTCCGCCTGGCCCGGGGCCAGGACCGCCCAGCCGTCGCCGCCGTCCTCCCAGCGCATCAGGTTCTCAAAGAGGTGGTGCAGGATGGTTTCCGTGCCCTGGGCGGTACTGCGGAGGGGGTCCAGGGTGTCGGCCTGCCCGGGAAGGGAGACGGAGAGGGTGAAGGGCTCCGGTTCCGCGTCCTCCGGGGGCTGGGGCTCCTCCTGTGCGCCGCAGGCGCTGAGCAGGAGCGTAAGGGCCAGGAGCAGTGCGAAGAGGATGGTTGGATATTTCATGGCTGTTCCTCGCGCTTCAGCGGGCCTGCCTGCCCTCGACGGGGACAAGCTGTCCGTCTTCGCCAAACGCCACCAGGCGGATGTCGTTTTTCGTGTGCTTGGCGATATTGTTCAGGCGCACCTGGCCGGGGTAGTCGGTGACCAGGGTGTAGGCCGCGCCCCGGCGCTTGGCCCGGCCCGTGCGGCCGATGCGGTGGACGTAGTACTCGTTCTCGTCGGGCACGTCGTAGTTGAAGACCGCGTCCACGTCGTCCACGTCGATGCCCCGGGCGGCCACGTCCGTGGCTACGAACACCCGCAGCTCCCCCCGGCGGAACCGGGCCATCACCTTCTCCCGCTTCTCCTGGGGGATGTCGCCGTGGATGCACTGGGCGTCCACGCCCCGCATTTGCAGGAGCTTCGTCACCCGCTCGGTGTTGCCCTTGGTGTTGCAGAAGATCATCACCCGGTCGTACTGCTCCAGCTCCAGAATCTTGGCGACGGTGTCCACCTTCTCGTTCATGGTCACCTCCAGGCGGTACTGGAGGATGTCGGGCTTGTTCTCCTCCTCCGCGCGGACGGTCACCTCCACCGGGTCCCGCTGGTAGACCCAGGCGATGTCCATCACTTCCCGGCTGATGGTGGCGGAGAAGAGGCCCAGGTTCTTCCGGTTCTTCATCTGGTCCAAGAGCTTCGTCACGTCGTGGATGAAGCCCATGTCCAGCATCCGGTCCGCCTCGTCCAGGATGGCGGTGCGGGCGCTGTCGATGCGCACCGTGCGGCGCTTCATGTGGTCCTGGAGGCGGCCGGGGGTGGCCACCACAATCTGGGGACGCTTCTTGAGCGCGTCGATCTGCCTGCCGATGGGCTGTCCGCCGTAGAGGCAGACCATGCGGATGCCGGGCTTGAACTGGGCAAGGTCCCGCATTTCAGAGGTGATCTGCATAGCCAGCTCCCGGGTGGGGGCCAGGACCACCGCCTGGACCTGGTCGGAGTCGATGTCGATGTGCTCGATGATGGGGATGCCGAAGGCGAAGGTCTTGCCGGTGCCCGTGGGGGCCTTGGCGGTCACGTCCTGCCAGTCCAGCATGGGAGGGATGCACCCGGCCTGGATGGGGGTGGATACCTCGTAGTTCTTTTTTTCCAGCGCGCGCATGACCTCCGCCGAGAGGCCCAGCGTGTCGAAGCGCACGCCCTGTGTAATTTCCATAACTTTGTCCTCGCGTTCTCTGTTTTGCTGTTAATCACTTTAGTCTATCATAGAAAGTATCCCCATGCAAGCCCATCCCCGGCGTTTTCCGGAAAATTCATCGTTTTTTTACGTTTTGCAGTACCTGACTTTTTTGTGGATTTTCACGTTGCACCGTTTCGTACAAGGTTTGGCCGTTACACACCTAATGTGTAACGGTGCTTCGTTACCAATTCAAAACAAAAAGGAGAAAAAGTATGAATCACACCAAAAACTATGGCCTGCCCCAGTGGGAGCTCAACGACCTCATCCGGATGGAGGACTTCAACAGCGCGATGGGCAATATCGAAAGCGGCATCGACGGGGCGAAGGCGGAGGCCAAGACCGCCGCCGCGGAGCTCCAGCGGCAGGTCACCGCCGCCAACACCAAGGCCGAAAATGCCCAGAGCGTGGCCAACGCCGCCGCAAAAAAGCCCTATGTGGTGGGGAGCTACGTGGGGACCGGGCGTGAGATGACCATCACTTTGGGCTTCCGCCCCGCGTTCCTCATCATCTCCGGCGTGACCCCCAGCTACAACACCAGCACCGCGGAGGGCTATGAGCGCTTCATCGCCTTCACCGGCGGGCAGACCATCCAGCAGAGAGTCGCCCTGACCAATACCGGGTTCACCGTCAAGCCCCGTTCCGGGCCCTACTACCCCTTCCTGGCGGATGAAAACCGGACCTATGAGTATATCGCGTTCAAGTAAATAGGGGAAACCCCCAAGGGCCGAAGCCCTTGGGGGTTTTTGCTTGTTCAGGAATCAATCTTGATTGTCGTGAAGGGATCAGGGGGCAACAGTGACTGAGACATTCCAATCCTGAGTGCCAATCTCAACGTCATCAGCGTTGAAATACTTGAAGTTGAAGCGAGTGCCTCCCTCATTGAGGACCCAACTGGTACCATTCCACTTGGCAACTGTGGCCCACTCGGTCATCGTCATATTCGTCAGATTAAGGCCATCGCCCCAATCAGCCCAAGAGCCATCAGCCCTCTGGTACTTGACTCTCTTGGTGCCACTGGGCAGTTCAAAGGTAATCTGGTATGTCAATTGGTTATCCGCGCCGGAACCCGCAGGGGGAACGGCATAACCAGCAGTCCGAGCTTCCGCAGGAGTCATAACCGACCCGTCACTGTTCTTCAGAGCATTCTCGAAGGTCGTCCTGCTGGTCACAGGGATCGTGACAACGTGATTTCTCTTGTTGAACACAGGAACACTGACACCGGCAGACGTCATCTTAGCCACTTCGGTAGCGCTGCCGCCGGTCTCGCTGGGAGTGACCAGATTGTCAGTCGTGACAGTGATGGTCACAGCAGAGGTCTGGTTCATAGGCACAGTGTAGGTGTAGGTGCCCTCGGTGATCACACCGACAGTGGCGCTCTCCGCAGCTTTAAGTGTCGTACCACCGGCCGTGACTTCCTTGACATACTTACCGGCGTTCGCCTTCACAGTGAAGGTGACCGTATCGCCGGGGTTGGCCATCACGGGAGTGGCAGGATTGCCGTTGCAGGTAACGGTGGAATCATTGGGAGTCCAGGAGACCGTCACCGCAGAAGTAGCCTTCTTGACAACGCTCAGAGTCCACTCACCAGCGGTCAGACCGGAGATGTTGAGGGTGAAGGTCTTGGCAGTACCGTCAACGGTGACCGTGCCGCAGTCGATGGTCTTGGCGCCGCTGGTAGCGGTGAAGATGTACTCACTGCCGGCCTGGAGACCAGCCTTGGAAGTGACGTTCACAGTGACGTCGCCGGTGACACCGATCGCAGTAGTGCTAAGCACACGACCGTCGCTCAGAACAGCAGTCGGGAAGCCGTTGCCGGGAGCACCGATACCAGTGCCGGTCTTCAGCTTGATAGCCTGGGCGTTGGCAATAGCGGTCTTCAGGGCATCCAGGTAGGTACCATCAGCCAGGTAAGCACGGAGCTGGGCGGCGGTATCGTCGTTGGCCTCGATGCCAGTCTTGATAGCGTTCAGCTCGCTCGTGAAGTCGCTCTCCTTGAGACCAGCGTCGCTGATCAGCTTCTTGGCGGCATCCATGGCATTCTTGGTCATCCCGGCAATGACAGTGGCCGTGCTACCACCCTCGTAGAACTCACCTGTGGAGACAGTCTCGTCCTCGTTGTGCACGGTGGCAGTGAGATACTGGATGTCATTGGTGTTACGGATGTTGAAAGCGTCAGGCATAGCCTCCCGGGTGTTCCAAGGCGTCACCTTGCCGTCCAGAGTGACATTCCAGACGATGTAGCCGTTCTGAGTAGCCTTGAACTGGTTGAGGTAAGTAGCGATGGTGATGGCGGGGCTGGTGGTCACAATGAAGAGCTTGTTAGCGGTATCCATGTTGACACCGTTCACAGCGCCATCCAGCTTCGCGCCGGTCTTGGCCGCTTCCTTAACCAGGATGTAGACGCGGGGCTCGCCCTGGTTGAGGGTGATGGTCAGCTGATAGCGCTGCTCGCCAGTTTCATTGGCAGGCTTCACGTCGTTGATCTGGTTGCGGGGGATCTCGACCCAGTTGGTGCCGTTCCACCACTCGAGCTTGTAGGTGACAACAGTACCGACATCAGCGGCGACGTCGATGATGTTGTTGGTCTCCTGAGCCTTGAGGGCAACCTCATGGCTCATGGTGATCTTGTAGGGGTGGAGAGCAGTGCCGTCGCCGGAATCAGCGTCCAGAGTGCTCTTGCCCAGGAACTTGGTGTTGCTGGTAACGTTATCCTGCGCAGCGGGCAGAGCCTGGTACCAAGCGTCCTGAGCGAAGCTGTCGCGGGTACCGACGTTGCCGCTGACGGAGCGGAACTCACGGAAGGAGATCGCCCAGATCACGTTGCCGTTGTCATCGTAACGGACCAGGACCTCGTTGCGGGGCTCGAGGTCGAACAGGCCGGAGGTGTGGTTCCACATCTCGTTGGTCTTCTCGCCGACCGTGTTGGTGACATTGGGATCGGGGTTGCGGTAGAAGACCTCGGCGGCAGTCAGGTCGCCGTTGAGGGTGGGCACACCGCTGCCGTTGTAGCCCAGCTTATAGAGCTTGCTGCTGGCGGTGATGGTAGCGCCCTGACGGGCAACGATGTTGTTGATGTTGGTGGCATTCACCGGGCAGCCGTGGGCATCATTGCCGGGCACCTGCATGTCAACGCGGACGTGGTCGTTGGTCACGTTGGTCTGGGAGACGTAACCGGCCAGGTAGTTGTTGGCACGGATGTGGCTGGGCTCCATGCTCACGATCTTGTAGGTCACTTCACCGTCGGTGGTAGTGCCGATGGGATCCATGAAGTACATGCCAGCATGGCTCGTGGTGGTACCAGCGCTGGTACCGGTGACCTCATAGCTGCGCACGTTGGACTGACGCATGTCGACCCAAACGGTCTCAACAGCGCCGTTGCCGCGGATCATCTCAACCTGCTCCAGACCGACGCCCTGGATATTGCCGGAGACGAAGCCGGTGGAGGGGATGAAGACCTGCTCACTGGTGACGCGGGAGTCGAGGTACTTCTCGTTGAGCTCGACAACCACGACCTCAGCGGTGTAGTAGCGGGCGTTGCGGTCATTGGCGATAGTGGCGCCGGCCTGGATACCGACAGCGTAGACATCCTCGATGTAGCTGGGATCGACGGCGGGGATGTTGTTGTAGCCGGTGTAGGTGCGGACCACGTAGTTGTTCTGGCCGTTGACGGTCTTGCCGATGTTGTGCACGTAGTAGTACACGGTATCGGAGCGGCCCAGGACCTCGTAGCCCTTGCCGCCGTTGTTGGCGTTGTCGTCAACGGGATCGTTGTAGGCGATACTGCTCAGGCTGTAGGTGGTGTTGTACACGTTGCCGCAGGCGCTGCCGTCGCGGGTGGGGATGGCGTTGTTGACCATGTCGAGCATGGCGACCCGCTGGCTGACGCGATAGCTCTTGTCAACGGGGATCAGGTTGCCGTCCTCGATATTGGCAACGATGGTGCGGACGAAGTCGCCGCCGCCATTGTTGATGGTGCTGTTACCAAAGCCGGTGCGCAGGCGGCCCCAGGCATTGTTGCTGGTGGCATCGCCAATGAACAGGCTGCCGTTGTTGGTGACGTTGACATTCTGGAGACGGCCATCGATGTAAGCCTGGACGGCGTACTCGCGGGCGTTGACAGCCTGGTTGTACCAGCCGTCGGTGATGAGGACGAAGGAGCCGACATTGCCCTCAACGAAGGCAGCCAGGTTGCCGTCCAGATCATAGTACACGGTGTAGTTGGTGCCGATGACCATGTTGGCCACGCCGGAAGCAAGGCCGTCAGCGTGAGGATGGACAGCGGACTGCTTCTTCTCACCGATCTCGTTGTCCAGAGTGGCGGTGGAGGAGGCACGGTTGATGGCGGTCACGCGGCCGGTGGCGGTCTCAGCCAGCTGAGCGCGGAGATTGCCGTCGATCTTGGCGTAGATGACCACGTCATCGACATTCAGCACGTTCTCGCTGGCGGCCAGCTCCTTGCCGGAGACGGAAACCAGATCGTCGTCCTGGCTGACGATGTTGACCTTGTCAGAAGTGTGGTTGAACTTGGACTCAACGGCGCTGAGGGTCTTGCTGCTGCCGTTGGGAACGACCTTGCCAATGGTGTAGATGGTCTGAAGGACGTACTCGGCGATGCCGTCATTATCGTTGTCGATGATGATCAGGCGGTTGCCGAGGCCGTTGCTCTCGACCTGCTGGCGGGTCTCCTCGTTCTTGAGGTAGGTGGCGATGAAGTCCTCCCAACGGATCTCGTCGGAGATGTCGTCGGTGGCGGTGTAGGAAGCGGTACCCACATAGACCTCACCATTCAGCCAATTGCTGACCTTGTCGGCATCGGTAAAGATGGCCTTCAGGTTGTCCCAATCCTGCTGGGTCAGCTCGTCATCAAGAGAGATGGTTTTCACGTAAGTGTAGGTAGGACCATTCTGCTCAAGACGGGTATTCCACTGACTACGGTCGGTGCCAATGGTAGTGTCGGAGCTGTCGGTGCCGCTGACAACACCGATTTCACCGCCGAAGGGGGGCGTGGTGGCGTTTGCCTGGTACTTATACAGGCTACCGCCATTGTCACGGCGCATGGCGTAAGCCTGATACTGGGTCCACTCCAGGTCCATGACGTAGGTGATGCGCATACGGGCGGTCCAGCGAGTCACGTAATCATAGTTGATGTAGTGCTCGGCACCGGCGATGCTGGTGATGCCCTCGGAGCTGGCGGTGGAGTTGCCAACGGAGCTGACACCAGCGAAGCTGTCGTAGACCTTGTTC
>Ga0137309_100348_pt1 | contig 35052 bp, 27 predicted proteins | sample NAcewiD2O_June_FD_97179 | JGI IMG/M metagenome (GOLD analysis project Ga0137309, IMG submission 97179) | Mouse cecal microbial communities from Vienna, Austria - N-Acetylneuraminic amended D2O_June | ecosystem: Host-associated > Mammals > Digestive system > Large intestine > Cecum | place... | reverse complement strand
TGCCTTGCTGGAAAAATACGGTGTGCAGCTTGTAGTTTACACAACAGACGCCCTGCCTTACACAGGTTTTTCCCAGCGGGTAAGCTACCTGCGCACTGTGATGGAAAGCTGGCAGGCAGGCGGGAACCGCTGGCTTGTTCTGGCCCTGTCTGTGTCAGACGAGGACTACCTGGCGGTAGCGGGTACGGCCCTGCAGGAGGAATTTACTGCCGAGGCTCTGAAAAGCCTTTTGGATGCCCATGTGGAACCGGATTTTGCGGCAAAATCTTATGACACCGCTGTTTCCAAATTTTTTGCGGCGGCAGCAGATAAGGCAGAGTCCTATTGCGCCGCCCGCCCGGAACTTTTCCCTGCGGCTGCCTCCCAGCCTGAAGAGAACGCGGCTTCTACCGTAAAGCTGGGCCAAAAGGACAATACCGGCAGTTTGGCGCTTTTGTGGGTGGGCATCCTGTTCGGGGTTATACTGCTGGGCTGCATGGCTGCTTTTTTTGTCCGCAGCAGGCAGCTTTCCCGCAGGCGCAGGCGGACAGTACATCGGCATAACCCCACCATAAGGCCGGCCCGTTCCAGCGTAATGCGCCAGGAAACCCGTCCTGCCGTACAGATCAAGGCCGGAAGCCGTTCCACCGGGGTATACCGGGATCAGCGATCCAGCCGGAACAGGCGCCTGTGAACCTGCTGCCTCCCGGCACATGAGAAGAATATTCTTTTTTGTTAAATAAATGTTTGCTTACTTCCCGTCCCCTGTCCGGGCGGCTTTTGTAAAAACAAGCAAGGAGCTGGAACCATGGTATTTGCCGATCTCTTTTTCATATATGTGTTTTTACCCCTGTGCCTGCTTTGCTACCTGCTGGCGCGGAGCCTGCCCGCGAAAAACGGCGTGCTGATAGCCTTTTCTGTGATTTTTTATGCCTGGGGCGAGCCGCTGTGGGTGTGCCTGCTGCTGTTCAGTTCCTTTTTGAACTGGTTTATGGGGCTGGTCATTGAAAAGCACCGGGACACCGGGGCCGGAAAGGCGGCTGTGGCCACAGGGGTCACCATAGACATCCTGCTGCTGGTGGTGTTCAAATACAGCGCCTTCCTGGTGGAAAACCTCAATGCCCTCACCCATCTGGGCCTGCCTGTGCCCCAGATACGCCTGCCCATTGGCATCAGCTTTTTCACTTTCCAGGCAATTTCCTACCTGCTGGACTGCTACTGGGAAAACGTGCAGGTGCAGAAAAGGTATACCCGCTTCCTGCTGTATCTGTCCCTGTTCCCGCAGCTCATTGCCGGGCCGATTGTGCGCTACAGCGTAGTGGAAGAAGAGATAAGCAAGCGCTCTGTTACTGCCACAGATCTGTGCGAGGGCGCTTTGCGGGCCATTGTGGGCCTTGCCAAAAAGGTGATTATTGCCAACAACCTTTGGGCTATTGTAGACACCTTTTTCGGGACAGACATTACGGGCCTTTCCGTTCTGGGCACCTGGTACACCGTCATCGTTTACTCCCTGTATGTATACTTCGATTTCAGCGGCTACTCGGATATTGCCATTGGCCTGGGCCGCATGTTCGGCTTCCACTTTGACGAAAACTTCCGCCATCCCTTTGCCTGCAAGACCATTGCGGAATTCTGGCAGAGATGGCACATTTCCCTTGGCTCCTTTTTCCGGGACTATCTGCTGTACGTGCCCATTTTCGGGCAGAACCGGAAGTATGTCAGCTTGTTTCTGGTGTGGTTCTCCACCGGCGTATGGCATGGCGCGGCCTGGAATTACATCATCTGGGGGCTGTATTTTGGATTCTTCATTTTCTTCGAGCAGAAGCTGGGAAAAAAGCGCATCAAAAACTGGCCCCTGTGGTGGAAACATATATACAGCAAGCTGGTTATCATCATCGGCTTTGGCATTTTCTATTTTGAGGATTTAGGCCAGTTGGGCCAGTTTTTTCTGAACATTTCCGGCGCAAGTATGCTGATAAACAGCGCGCCTTTCTTTGACCCCATCACCTGGGCTTCTTTTTTGAACAACCTTTTCCTGGTGTCAGGCGCCATTGTTTTCAGCCTGCCGGTGCTGCCTAAGATAAAGGCTTTCTTTCTGGAAAGCAAAAGCGACGGCCTGTACGCTGCCGGGCGGATTGGGGCTGTGCTGGGATGCCTGGGCCTGCTGGCAATAGTCAGTATTTTACTGGTGGATTCCACCAACAACGTGTTCCTGTATTGGCGGTTTTAGGGCATGTTCACATTAAGCCAAAGCACATGCTTTTTCGGCAAATTTTACAGGCTTCTGTGTTGAAAATCCTCGAAAACCGACAGGTTTTCTTGCGGTTTTCGCCTTGAATCCTGCAAAATTTTGCTCGAAAATTCATATACTCAGCTTATGTGAACACGCCCTAAGGAAAGGAGGAAGCAGATATGGATGGAAGATACCACGGCATGGACTACCGCAAAAAGCCCCGGCACGCTGCCGGATCCCAGCCCCCGGAAACCGGCGGGGACTGGCAGGCCCGTTATGAGCAGCAGGCCCGGGCTGTTGTGAGGCGGGAGGGGGAATCCCGGGCAGCGGCAAAGCAGGGCGGTGCAGAACCGCCAAAGCCCTATACCTCCCAAACCCGGTACACTTCTGAGGAAGAGCCGCTAAGGCCCTATACCTCCCAAGCCCGGTACACTGCCGGGGAGGAGACTCTAAGGCCCTATACCTCTCAGATCCGGTATACTGCCGGTGAGGAGCCGCTAAGGCCCTATACCTCCCAGACCCGCCACACTGCTGAAGGAGAGCCACTAAAGCCCTATACCTCCCAGACCCGGCACACTGCCGAAGGGGAACCGCTGAGGCCCTATACCTCCCAGACCCGGCACACTGCCGAAGGGGAACCGCTGAGGCCTTATACCTCCCAAACCCGGTACACTGCCGGGGAGGAGACGTTAAGGCCCTATACCGCCCAAACCCGGTACGCTGCTGAGGAGGAGACGCTAAGGCCCTATGCACCCCAGGCACAGCAGCCAGCCGATCCGCCGGCTCCAGATGAGCGCCCCCGCGCCAGACGGAAAAAGATGGACAAGCGGGATTTGCTGGAAAAACGCCTTTCACTGGTGGTATTGTTTATACTCACCTTTTCTTTCGGGCTTACCACCCTTCTGATGGTGATACTGCCACGGTCTACCGTATCGAAAATTGAGAAACGGGAGCTGGCAGTATTGCCCCAGTTTTCCCTGGAAAGCTATTTCTCTGGGGAGTTTACTGCCGGGGTGGCAAACTTTTATGACGATACGGTGCCCATGCGGGACAGCCTGAAAAACCTGGGGAACAATTTCAAGGCAGTTTTTGGCCTGCCCAAGTCAGAGGATTCTGTGGAATTTGTAGGCACAGTAAACAAAGTGGGCCAGAAGAAAGAACCGTCCCAGCCAGACGCACCCTCCGCGCCCATCTCCTCCCAGCAGGAAAGCAGTGCTTCCTCCGGTTCGCAGGCAGAGCCGGACGTGCAGCAGACCCAGGCCCTGGCAAAAGCCCTGGCCGGGGCGGCAGGCCGGCGCATGGACGGGGTGGAACCCAGCGTCAATAAGTTTACCGAGCAGGAGGCCGAAGGGAACATGACGGAAAACGGCCTGATTGTCATCAAGCAGGACGGGCACTTCCGGGGCCTGGAGCTTTTCGGCGGCGGCAGCGGGGACAATTATGCCCAAAGCCTGAACAGCCTGTATGACCAGGTAGGGGATCGCGTGTCCATCTGGTCTATGCCCGCGCCTTTGGCCTGCGAGTTCTACCTGCCCAGCAACTTCCAGGAGTATTCCACCAGCCAGTCGGACTGCTTTGACAAGGTACACAGTAAGCTGAACAAAGGCATCCACGCCATTAACATCTGCCCGGTGCTTTCCAAGCATGTGGACGAGCCGATTTACTGCCGCACCGACCACCACTGGCAGCCCCTGGGCGCTTATTACGCGGCAAAAACCTTTGCGGAAGCAGCAGACGTGCCTTTCCCTGACATCAACACCTATACCCCCGGCAAAATGGAAGGCTTTGTAGGCTCCATGTATGCCTACACAGGCTCTTCCGACCTGCTGAATGATCCGGAGGATTTTGTCTACTACACCCCCGGCGCAGAATACACATCCGCCTATTACGACACCAGCTATGAGTTCCAGTGGGATGACGACAACCTCTTTGCCGAAGGCGCAAGCGGCTCCGACGCCTACAGCTACTACCTGGGAGGCGACAACTATATTGTCAAGACCGATACTCAGGTGGAAAACGGGCGCAGGCTCCTGATTGTAAAGGACAGCTACGGCAACGCTACAGTGCCTTTCTTCACCGGCTCTTTTGAGCAGATTTATGTGGTGGATATGCGCTACCTGCAGCGGAACCTGATAAGCTTTATCAATGACATGGAGATTACCGACGTGCTCTTTACCATGTCCGCCTATTCCCTGGTGGGCAGCCAGGCAGACAACCTGGAAAACCTTCTCACCCAAAACGCCGGGGAAACCATTGTGGACAAGCAGCCCTGAGGCTTGCGCAAAGGCCGGGCATCCTATATAATATGACCATGAGAAACCGGGGGCTTTCTGCCGGAAACCGGGAGCAGGCCCTCAGAAAGGGGCAGACAATATGCAGGAGCTTATTTATCCCTTTGACCCGGGGGTTATTATCCGCAAACGCAAGGCGCTGAAACGGGCGCTGGAAGCCCAGGAGGGGCCAAGGCTCCGAAAAAAGATTGCGGTGCTGGGCGGATCCACCACCAGCGACTTAGTGAAAACCCTGGAGCTTTTCCTGCTGGACGCGGGCATAGAGCCTGTGTTTTATGAGTCGGAGTATGCCCAATATTTCCAGGACGCCATGTTTCCCCCAGAATCCCTTGCCAGCTTTCAGCCGGATGTCATCTGGATTCACACCACCGGGCGCAATATTGAAAACTGGCCCACAGTGCGGGATTCTGACCAGCAAGTGGAGGAGAAACTCGCAGCGGAGCTGGGGCGGTTCCAGGCCATGTGGGAGAGCCTGGAAAAGCGGTTCCGTTGCCCCATTATCCAGAACAACTTTGAAAAGCCCTTTTTCCGGCTTTTAGGCAACCGGGACGCCTGGGACATCCATGGGCGCACTCATTTCACCGCCCGGCTTAACGGGGCCTTTGCCCAGTATGCCGCAGAGCACCAGGGCTTCTTTCTCAACGACACAGATTACCTTGCCGCCGACTTCGGCCTGCGGCGCTGGGCAGATCCGGCCTGCTGGAACATGTATAAATACGCCATGTGCTTTGAGGCCATCCCGGCCTTTGCCTTCAGCGTGGCGAACATCATCAAATCCCTGTTCGGCAAAAACAAGAAGGTGCTGGCCCTGGATCTGGACAACACCCTCTGGGGCGGCGTCGTAGGGGATGACGGGGTGGAAGGCATTGAAATCGGCCAGGAAACCGGCGTGGCGCAGTCTTATTATGAGTTCCAAAGCTATGTAAAGCAGCTAAAGGACTTAGGCATTCTGCTGACCGTATGCTCGAAAAACGAGGAAGAAAATGCCCTGGCCGGCCTGAGCCACCCGGAAGGCGCCCTGCGCCCGGAGGATTTCACACTCATAAAAGCAAACTGGGAGAATAAGGACAGGAATATCCGGGAAACTGCCGCCGCTTTGGATCTGCTGCCAGAATCTATCGTGTTTGCCGACGACAACCCTGCGGAGCGGGAAATCGTGCAGGCCCAAGTGCCGGGCGTCCTTGTCCCGGAATTGGAGGGCGTGGAAAATTATATTGCCGCCATTGACCGGAGCGGGTGCTTTGAAACCACCACCTTCAGCCAGGACGATTTGAAGCGGGGGGAGATGTATAAGGCAAACGCCTTGCGGGCTGCCCAGCAGGCCTCCTTCGGGGATTATGGGGAATATCTCAGAAGCCTTCAGATGCACGCTGTGATAGACGATTTCCTGCCCGTATACCTCACGCGCATCACCCAGCTTACCAACAAAAGCAACCAGTTTAACCTGACTACCAAGCGCTTTACGACGGAAGAGATGGAGGCTGTGTATAACAGCCCAGATTACATCCGCCTGTACGGGAAGCTTGTGGACAAGTTCGGGGACAACGGGGTGGTGTCGGTGGTAATCGGCAGGAAAAACGGGGAGGCGTTGGACATTGAGCTGTGGCTGATGAGCTGCCGGGTGCTCAAGCGGGACATGGAACTTGCCATGCTGGACAAGCTTGCAGAGCGCTGCCGGGAGCAGGGCCTGAAAACCCTTCGCGGGTTTTATTACCCCACCCCGAAAAACGGTATGGTAAAAGGCCTTTATGAAAGCTTCGGCTTTAAGAAAACAGCCGAGGAGCCTGACGGCAGCACTGTGTGGGAGCTGGAAACAGGCAGCTACGCGCCGAAATGCAAGGTCATTGCAGTCACAGGGAACCCTGTGGAATAACATAGAAAAACAGAGAAAGGACGGCACAGAATATGGACGGCAGAGAAATTTTTGCAAGGCTTAACAAGGTGTTTCAGGAGGTGTTCGACGACCCCTCCATCCGCCTGACCCCCCAGACCACAGCGGACGATATTGAGGACTGGGACAGCCTGGAGCACATCACCCTGATTTCCGCTGTGGAGCGGGAGTTCCACATGAAGTTTAAAATGAAGGAGATTTCCTCCATGAAGAACGTGGGGGAAATGGCAGGCATCATCCAGGAGCGGGCGCGGTAATTAAGAATGCATAGAAAAGCCGGTACAGGTTTTCCCGTACCGGCTTTTCATTTTTCCATATGAAAGGCGCTACTGCCTGTACATCTTGGCAAGGCCGCCCTCGCTTGTCTCTCTGTATTTGCTGAACAGATCCCGCCCTGTTTCATACATGGTTTTCACCACCACGTCAAAGGAAATTTTCCGGGTGTAGGTGAGGAAGTTTGCAAGGCTCAGGGCATTGATGGCCCGCATGGCGGCAACGGCGTTGCGCTCAATGCAGGGAATCTGCACCAGACCCCCGATGGGATCGCAGGTGAGGCCCAGGTGGTGCTCCATGGCCACCTCGGCGGCATATTCAATCTGATCCAAATCCATGTGGTACAGCTCTGCCAGCCCTGCCGCCGCCATGGAGCAGGCGCTGCCGATTTCCGCCTGACAGCCGCATTCCGCCCCGCTGATGGAGGCGTTGGTCTTTATCACGTTGCCGATAATCCCGGCAGCGGCAAGGCCCTTTAAAACATCCCGGTCGGAAAAGCCCATCTGCTCCTGCTTATAGAGCAGCACAGCAGGCAGCACGCCGCAGGCCCCGCAGGTGGGGGCCGTGACAATGGTTCCGCCTCCGGCGTTTTCCTCGCTGACAGCAAAGGCATAAGCGCAAACCTTCCGGTTTTCCCGGGTTTCCTTGCTTTCGTCCATGTGGCGCTGGCGGTTTAGGTACATGGCCTTGCGCCGCACCCCCAAGCCGCCTTTTAACTCCCCGTCCTTGCGGATGCCCCGGTATACGGCCTCTTTCATCACCTCCCACACTTCCGAGAGATAATCCCAGATTTCCGGCCCTTCGCATTCCTCTGCATACTGCCATAGAAACATATCCCTTTCCCGGCAGTAGTCCTTAATCCCGGCAAAGCTTCCGAGAGGGTACACATGGGGCGGATCAGCGGCGGGCTGGCCCTCTATTGTAATTTTCCCCCCGCCCACACTGTACACCCGCCAGCGGCCCAGGGTCTTCCCGCCTTCCAGGGCTTCCAGATCCATGGTGTTGGGGTGGGGCAGTTCCTCTGTCTCCATGTCAAAAATAATTTCCGCTGGCAGAGGGGCTAAAGCCTCTGCCACAGCCGTATCGGTAAGGTGCCCTTTGCCTGTTTTGGCAAGGGAACCGTAAAGGGTCACCCGGAAGCCGTCTGCTTCTGGATGTGCCTCCTTAAAGCGCTGGGCCGCAAAGCTTGGCCCCATGGTGTGGGAGCTGGAAGGCCCCCGGCCTATCCTGTATAATTCGCGTAAAGATTCCATACTTTTCACCTTTTTTTAGAACTTGGGGCTTGTCTCGCCTGCCAGCTCGGTCGGTTCGCATGCTTGCAAACGCTCGCGCAAAGCGCGAACGTATGGCCGCAGGCAGACGCTCACCCCCAAGCCTTTGCAAATCCTTTTGAAAAGGGATTTGATTCTAAAACTGCCTCGGGAGCACCCCGGGCACGCGATGGCCTGCGTAAGCCGTGAAAATTCTTTTCACGGCGGCCCCCTTCCGCCCGCGCTCCCCGCGTCTTAGGTGCAGCGTTACGCTGCTAATTCTTTAGGCTCTGCAGGGGAGCGGGGATTCTGCCGCCCCGGCTGATGAATTCCAGAGGGGAGGCGGGGTTTATGTCCATAATCGGCCCCATGCCCAAAAGCCCGCCAAAGTCCAACTCCTCTCCGGCCTGCTTTCCCACAGCGGGGATTACCCGCACAGCAGTGGTTTTGGAATTGACCATGCCGATAGCCGCTTCGTCTGCAATAATGCCGGAGATGATTTCCGGAGAGGTGTCTCCGGGAATGCAGATCATGTCAAGGCCTACGGAGCACACCGCCGTCATGGCCTCCAGCTTCGTGAGGGTCAGGCAGCCGCTGCGGGCAGCCTCTATCATGCCCGCGTCCTCTGTCACCGGGATAAAGGCCCCGGAAAGCCCGCCCACGCTGGAAGAGGCCATCACGCCGCCCTTTTTCACCGCGTCATTTAAAAGGGCCAGGGCCGCTGTGGTGCCGTGGGCGCCGCATTGGGAAAGCCCCATTGCCTCCAGAATATAGGCCACGCTGTCGCCAATAGCCGGGGTGGGGGCCAAAGACAAGTCTACAATGCCAAAGGGCACGCACAGCCGCCGGGAGGCCTCTTGGGCCACAAGCTGTCCCATGCGGGTAATTTTAAAGGCTGTGCGCTTAATCAGCTCGGCAATTTCCGTCAGGCTCTTTCCGTCCCCTTCCTTCTTAATGGCAGCCCGCACCACCCCTGGCCCGGAAACCCCCACGTTTATCACGCAGTCCGGCTCTCCGGGGCCATGGAAAGCTCCCGCCATAAAGGGATTGTCCTCCGGCGCGTTGCAAAACACCACCAGCTTAGCCGCGCCAATGCACTCCCGGTCAGCGGTACGCTCTGCCGTCTCTTTCACCACCCGGCCCATCTTTTTCACCGCGTCCATGTTAATGCCCGCCTTGGTGGTGCCTATGTTTACAGAAGAGCACACCAGCTCTGTTTCGGACAAAGCCTCGGGGATGCTCTCAATGAGGGCATAGTCCCCAGGCCCGAAGCCCTTGTGTACCAGGGCCGAATATCCCCCAATAAAGTTTACCCCCACGCTGTGTGCGGCGCTGTCCAGAGCCTTGGCAAAGCGCACCGGGGACATGGCAGGGCAGGCTCCCGCCACCATGGCAATGGGGGTGACGGAAATCCGCTTGTTGATAATGGGGATGCCGTACTGGCGGCTGATGTCCTCCCCGGTCTGCACCAGCCTTTCGGCATAGCGGCAAATTTTATCATAGATGGCCTGTGCCGCCTTCTCCCCGTCCGGATGGATGCAGTCTAAAAGGGAAATGCCCATGGTGATAGTGCGCACGTCCAAGTCCTCGTTGTCTATCATGTTGATGGTTTCTAAAATTTCCTTCGTGTTCAAAAAAATCCCCCTCACGCGGCTGCAGGAATTAAATCCTGTGCATAGAATTAAAGATGTCCTCGTGCATAATGTGTATCTTCAAATCCATTTTGGCTCCCAGATCGTCGAAAATATCTGCCAGCTCCGCCACGCCTGCCGCAGCCCCTGTGATGTCCACCAGCATGACCATCACGAATAAATCCTGTAAAATAGACTGGGTAACCTCCAGCACATTCATGCCCTTTTCCGCGCACAGGGCTGTAACCTTTGCCAGGATTCCCACCATGTCCTTGCCGATAACGGTGATAACCGCCTTTTCCATTTTTTCCATATCGCGCATCCTTCCTTCAGTGTATTCGGCATTTAGATGCCCAAGGCCCGCAGGTTTTTCAAGCTCTGCTCCAAACAGTCAAAGGGGCTTCCCTCGCAGATATCCTGCTCCACCAGCAGGTGCTCTGTGCCGCCCTGTGCCTGTAAAACCTCCAGAATTTTCTGCCAGGGAAGGTTTCCCTCCCCCACCGGGGCCATCACAGGCTCCATGCCCCGCACAGCCATGTCCTTCAGGTGTACGCAGGGAATGCGCCCTTTCAGGGCCTTCAGCCAATCGCACACATCCCCGCCGCCCATCTGCACCCAGTAGGTGTCCAGGGTAATGCCCATCTCCTCTGGGGCAAAGCTTTCCAGCAGGGTTTCCAGCACCAGCCTGCCGCCAAACTTCTGGAACTCCAGGTTGTGGTTGTGGTACATTAAAAGCATCCCGGCCGCCGCAATCTTTTTGGCAGGTTCCTTATAGTCCTCCGCAAAGCGCCAAAGCCACTCCGGGTGCCTGTACTTCTCCGGCATCATGCCAATGCCGATATACTTACAGCCCATCACCTCGTGCTCTTTTATCACAGTCTCTGTGTCGCGGAGGATGCGGCCCGGGTCTGTGTGGGTGAGGACAATCTGCAGGCTGTGCTTGTCGCAGAGTTCCCGCACCGTCTGGGCGGGAATCGGCCCGATAGCGGAGATCTGAACGGTTTCATAGCCCATTTCAGCCACTTTTCCCAGGGAATAATCCAAATCCTCCGGGGTCTGGGTATATGTGCGTAATGTAAAAAGCTGTGCGCCGATTGTCATGAAAATGCCTCCTTTGGCTTTTGGCGTCTCTGCGGTTCTTTTACCTGAAGTGCTTTGCGGCTTCTGCGGCTAGTATACCATAAGCGCGAAGCGCGTTGGTATTGTGTCCATCGCCTGCCTTACCGAAGGAAAGGCTAAGGCGGGACACATTTAAATCAAGTATAATAACCGCTTTGCGGCTAGTATACCATAAGCGCGAAGCGCGTTGGTATTGTGTCCATCGCCTGCCTGACCGGAGGAAAGGCTAAGGCGGGACACGTTTAAATCAAGTATAATAACCGCTTTGCGGTTATTATACCATGGCAGAAGCGGGCAGTCAAACAGAATAAAAGCGGCGGTTGCCTTGCTTCCCGGTTTGCGGTATAATGGGCATAAAACCTGAAAACCATGGGAGGTCTGAATTTATGCGGCGTGTTTTTGTAATTGTTCTGGATTCCCTGGGCGTGGGCGCCATGGCGGACGCCCCTGCCTATGGCGACGCGGGAGCCAACACTTTAGGGCATATCAGCGAAAAGGCAGGGCCTCTGCATATCCCCCATCTGCTGGAACTGGGCATGGGAGAAATCTGCCCGCTGCCAGGCACCCCTGTCCCGGAAAAATTTTCCGGGAAGGTTCTGCGCATGAACGAGCTGAGCGCCGGGAAGGACACCATGACAGGCCACTGGGAAATGATGGGCCTGCACACCACCGCCCCCTTCCGCACCTTTACGGAAACAGGCTTCCCGGAAGAACTGCTGAAAGAGCTTTCCCGGCGCACCGGCCGGGGGATCATCGGCAACAAGGCGGCAAGCGGCACCGCCATTTTAGACGAGCTGGCCCCCCGGCAGTTGGAGACAGGAGAACTGATTGTCTACACCTCGGCAGACTCTGTGCTGCAAATCTGCGGCAGCGAGGAAACTATGGGCCTTGCGGAACTGTACCGCTGCTGCGAAATTGCCCGGGCGCTCACCTTGGAGGAGCCTTGGAAGGTGGGACGGGTAATTGCCCGCCCCTATGTGGGCAAGGCCCCGGGGCAGTTTAAGCGCACAGCCAACCGCCACGACTATGCTGTGCCCCCCTTTGGCCCCACTGCCCTGGATGCCTTAATGGAAGCTGGCCTGGAGGTTATCGGCGTGGGGAAAATCAGTGATATTTTTGCAGGTCAGGGCATCACCAAGTCGCATCATTCCGAAAGCAGCGTCCATGGCATGGAGCAGGCCATTACAATCGCCCAGGAGGATTTCCATGGCCTTTGCTTTGTGAACCTGGTAGACTTTGACGCTCTCTGGGGCCACCGCCGCAATCCCGATGGCTACGCCCGGGAGCTGGAGCGCTTTGACGAAAAGCTGGGAAAACTGCTTCCCCTGCTGGGCAGGGAGGACAGGCTTTTCATCACCGCAGACCATGGGAACGATCCCACCCACACAGGCACCGACCACACCCGGGAGCAGGTGCCCCTGCTGTGCTGGTCGCCGGGGATAGGGCCTGCCCGCCTGGAAGACAGGGATACCTTTGCCGACCTGGGCGCTACCGTCTGCGGGCTTTTCGGTGTTTCCCTGCCCGCGGACTGTGTGGGAAATCCCGTCAAAGAAATGCTGGCATAGGTGTAAGCCTTTCTTCCACTCCATCCCCTGTTTTCTGGGGAGTGTCCAAGGCAAACATTTTGTGAAAGAATAAGGAAGATATGAGAAAAGCAAAAGAAGATCAATGGAAAAGGCGTCCGTATTGCGGAAAGACAGAAAATCAGATCAAAGCAGGGTACAACGGTTCGGCAAGCCAGCGGATGGCGGACGCAGCCCCTGCCCGTAGAAATCTTGACGGCCTTTAAAATCTGCGCTATACTATTTTGGTTTAGCCAGGGGCTTATCCGCCCGCTAAAAGCCCCTGGCAAGAAAGGACGGTGCTACATTTATGAAAATGGTCAAAACAGGAAACACAAACAACACAGGGAGGGATACTGCTTCTGGACGAAGCTAAGCAGGCCCCCGGCCTGTTCGGCTAATGCGGCATGGCCCTCCCGCAGCTAAACGGAGGGAAACATTTTGTTAAAACGTTTTAAACAATTCGTATCTTTTTACAAGCCTTATGCTGGCTGGTTTTTCGCAGACATGGCCTGCGCGCTGCTGATGTCTGCCATCGCGCTGGTGGTGCCCCTGGGCGTGCGCACCATCACAGAGGATGTGCTGGCCCAAGGCATGGCCAGCCCCCAGGGGCGCATTTTGCGGCTGGGGCTGATACTGCTTTTGCTGGTAATCGCGCAGGCGCTCTGCCAGTATTTTTTAGATTACCAGGGACACCATATGGGCGCAAAAATGGAGCGGGACATGCGCGCCCAATTATTCCGTCACTGCCAGGGGATGTCTTTCTCCTTTTATGACACCCATAAGGTAGGGGAGCTGATGTCGCGCATTACGGCGGACTCCCTTTCCCTGGCGGAATTTTTCCACCACTTCCCCGAGGACGTGGTGGTGAACGCCATCCAGCTTCTGGGGGCAACTGTGATTCTTTTTCACATCAACTGGAAGGTTACCCTGGCCCTTTTGGCGCTTCTGCCTTTTATGGCGGCGTATACCCTGTACTACAGCAAGAAAATGCGGGAAGCCCTGGCCGAAGGGCGCAGAAGCGCAGGGGATGTGAACGCCCAGGTGGAAGACTCCCTTTCCGGCGTGCGGGTGGTGCAGTCCTTCACAAACGAGCAGTTGGAGGAGGAAAAGTTTGACCGGCAGAACCAACGTTTCCTGGAAAGCCGCCGCCGGGGCTACCAGAGCGAGGCCAAGCTTTACTGCGGCATGGATGCCTTTGCAAACCTGCTGCCCATTGCGGTGGCAGTGTTTGGGGGGCTGGCTATCTGGGCAGGCGCTATGAAGCTGCCCGACCTGGTTCTTTTCATGCTGTATGTGAACTACTTCTCCGCCCCGGTTAAGAGCCTGGCAAACACCAGCCGCCTTTTGCAAGAAGGCTCCACCAGTTTTGCCCGGTATTGGGAGCTGATGGACATGTCCCCGGAAATTCAGGACAGCCCCCAGGCCCGGGATCTTCCCCGGGTGAAGGGGGATTTGGAACTGAAGGACATCTCCTTTTTTTATGACGGCGGGGCCTCTGTATTCCATGGGCTGGATCTCTCCATCAAAGCCGGAGAGTACGTGGCCCTGGTGGGGGCTTCCGGCGTGGGCAAAACTACGCTTTGCTCCCTTATTCCCCGGTTCTACCAGGTGCAGAAGGGGCAGATCCTGCTGGACGGCCAGCCCGTAGAAAACGCCACCCTGCGCTCCCTGCGGCAAAACATCGGCATGGTGCAGCAGGACGTATACCTGTTTGCAGGCACCATCGGGGAAAACATAGCCTACGGCAAGCCCGGCTGCACCCAGGAGGAAATCGTTGCCGCCGCGCAAAAGGCAGGCGCCCATGCCTTCATCCAAAAGCTGCCCCAGGGGTATGACACAGACGTTGGCCCTCATGGCGTGCGCCTTTCCGGCGGGCAGCAGCAGCGGGTTTCTATTGCCCGGGTGTTTTTAAAGGATCCCCCGGTTTTGATCTTTGACGAGGCCACCAGCGCGCTGGACGCCCACAGCGAGAAAATTGTCCAGCGCTCTCTGGAGCAGTTGGCCCGCCGCCGCACCACCCTGGTGATTGCCCACCGGCTTTCCACAGTCCGGGGCGCGTCCCGCATTTTGGTGCTGGATGAAAACGGCGTGTGTGAAGAGGGCACCCATGAAGAACTGCTGGCCCGGGGTGGTGTGTATGCCGGCCTGTATCAAACGTCTCTGGAGGTCTAAGGCCATCCAGGGCTGGGAAGGCGGCTCTTTCTGGGATGAAAATATGAACCAGAACCCCCGTGCGGCAGCGCCGCACGGGGGTTCTATAAACTTCGATATTACCCCAGGCCCTCCAGTTCCTCTGAAAGGGCTGTCCACTGCATAAGAAGGGCGTCTGCCTTTTCCCGCAGTTCGGCAATTTCCTGGGAAATCCGAGCCACTGCTTCGTAATCGGCGGCTATGTCCGGGTTTTCCAAGCTTTTTTCCAGCTCTGAAACAGCCCCGTCGTTTTCCTCAATCTCCGTTTCCAGCCGGCGCAGGGCTGCCCGCTTTTTCCGCAGCTCCGCGTCACGCTCTTTGCGCTGCTTATAGAGATTCTGTTTGGGCGCGGCTTTCTTCTCGGCTATAGCCTGCCGGGCCTCCCGCTTTTCCAGGTATGCGTCATAGTTTCCCAGATACAGCTCGGCCCCCTGGGGGGTTAGGGCATACACCTTGTCTGCCAGGCGGTTAATCAGATAACGGTCATGGGACACCACAAACAAGGTGCCGTCATAGCCGGAAAGGGCCTCCTCCAGGGCCTCGCAGGAGCCGATGTCCAGATGGTTTGTCGGCTCGTCCAGCAGCAGGAAATTGGCCCGGGACAGCATCAGCTTTAAAAGCAGCACCCTGGCCCGCTCCCCACCGCTTAAAGCCCCTATAGGTTTGAACACGTCCTCCCCCTTAAAAAGGAAGATAGCCAAAGCGCTTCTGATTTCCGTCTGGGTCATCTGGGGATGGATATCCCATATCTCGTCTATTACGGCCTTATTGTCATGCAGGCTTAGCTGGGACTGTTCATAGTAACCCAAGTCCACCCCCACCCCTAGGCGCACCTCCCCCGCGTCCTGGCGGTATTGGCCCAAAAGGATTTTAAACAGGGAGGTTTTGCCGCAGCCATTAGGCCCAATGAGGAAGATTTTTTCCCCCCGCTTAATCTCTATGTCCACGTTTTCAAAAAGGGGCGCTTCCCCAAAGGCCAGGGAAAGGCCCTGGGCTGTAAGCACATCGTCGCCGCTGCGGCGGCTGGCGTGGAACTGGAAGCGAATGGAGTCCGGGTCGTCCTCCGGCTTTTCCAGGGTGGCCTCCAGCCTGTCAATAGACTTCTGCTTGCTGGCAATGGTCACATAGTTGCGCTCCTGGTTCCAGCGCCTCTGCTGCTCAATAATGCCCTCTATGCGCTTAATTTCCCTCTGGGTGCTTTCATACACCCGCTGCATGGCAAGGCGCTTTTCCTCCTTTAAGGCCAGATACCGGGTGTAATTGCCCTTGTAGCTTTCCAGGTGCTTGCCTTGCAGCTCCAGGGTACGGGAAGTCACCTTGTCCAGGAAATACCGGTCGTGGGAGATAACCACGTAGGCGTGGGGATAGTTTTTCAGGAAATCTTCCAGCCATTCCACAGACTGGATGTCCAGGTGGTTGGTAGGCTCATCCAGCAGCAGAAGGTTTGCGCCGCCCAAAAGCATTTTGGCAAGCTGCAGCTTTGCCTTCTGCCCGCCGCTTAGCACCCCCACCCTGTTCTGAATCTGCTCCTCTGTAAACCCCAGCCCTAAGAGGGCACTGCGTGCCCGGGAGCGGCAGGTCAGCCCGCCCCCGTCCACAAAGCGGTCGTTCAGCTCCGTCTGCCGCAGGATAAGGGCTTCCATTTCCTGTTCCGGGGGATTCTGGGAAAGCTTGCTGGAAAGGGACTCCAGTTCCTTTTCCATTTCCAGCAGGGGGGCGAAAACTGTCATAACCTCTTCAAAGGCGGTTTTTTCAAAGTCCCGGCACACATGCTGCTCCATATAGCCCGGGGTGCAGTCCTTTGCGAAAATTACGCTGCCCGTGTCCGGCGTATATTCCCCAGTAAGGGTTTTAAACAGGGTGGTTTTGCCGCTGCCATTTACCCCTACCAGCCCAATGTGCTCCCCTTTCTGCATTTCAAAGGTGATGCTCTCTAAAATTGTTTCTTCACCAAAGCTAACGGTGACATCGTTTACTGTTAAAATAGCCATAAGTACCTCATCGCGTTTTTGGGAAGGGCAGATGGGAACCCCGCAGGTTCCATATGAGAGGCAGCGCCCGTCCCTGTTTCACAGCCCGCTGAGACACTGGCGGGCATATACTTTATAAGTATATCGCAAAAATATAAATTGCGCAAGCCTGAACAGGCAACTGGGAGTGTCCAAAGACAGAGTTAAAGGAAGTCAAAGAGAGAAAAAAGGACAGCAGCCCCAGGATGGCGGGAGCGATAGCGGCTTTTCTGTGCGCCAAAGCGGTTATAAGCACGAACGAAAACAGTAAGAACGGCCTGAAGGTTCTCCAGCTTTCTGAGAAAGCAGCTGCTGCGCCGTGCCAAGGTCGGGATATAATGCCGCAGGTCAGCGTTGTCACCTTCCACGGTGAAAGTATCATTTTTGCTATGATATATTGAAAATGTGCTTTCCAGGGAAGATCACGTCCAGATAGCCGCTATACCCACCTGTGCAGTATCTCTTCGCTTCCTGGCTGCCTATCCGAAGCAGCCCGCCTACTCCTCCGCCGACTTTTTGAAACGGTTGGTGAAGATCTACGCCCACAGGGGCAACCGTGTGGAATGTGTCCAGACCGACAACGGTTCCGAATTTCCAGAGTCTGTCTTAAAATTCCGAAAAACGGTCTTTTTGTCCAGTGACAAACGGTTTCTGTGTTAAAAATCCTCGACAAGGCGAAAACATTCCGTAAACGGAATGTTCGGCCTTTCTAAACGCATGTATGCGTTTGCGGTTCTTCGTCTTGAAACCGCCCGTTTTGGACAAAAAGATGGTATTTGCCATTTTTCAAACAAGCCCTAATCGTTTCTCCAAGAGCAAACGGGATATCCTGACCCTTTTTGAGAAAACCGCCCTTGATCTTGGTATCCATCACAAGCTCATTCGCCCTCACACACCCAGGCATAATGGCAAAGTGGAGCGCAGCCACCGGGAGGGCCAGAAACGCTTTTATCCTGTCCACTCTTTCTTCTCTCTGGCTGACTTTGAGAAACAGCTTGCTGCCCATAACCACAGTTCCAACAACTTACCGACGCCTCCCCTCGCCTGGCTTTCTCCTCTGGAATTCCTTGTCCAGTTTGTTTGACAATCCTACAAAAATTTACACAGCCCAGGGGCGGGAAGGTTGAGAAAGCCAGGGAGACGTGCTATAATAGAACATTATATACATACGAACTCTATTTAAAAAAGGAGGAACCCCGGTGGAGGACAAGCAAAAGACCCAACTATTTGAAAGTATGCCGGTGCCCAAGGCTGTGATAACCTTGGCAATCCCTACGGTGCTCAGTTCCCTGGTTATGGTGCTGTACAACCTGGCGGATACATACTTTGTAGGCATTTTAAACGATCCCATTCAAAACGCGGCTGTAACACTGGCAGGGCCTGTGCTGCTGGCCTTTAACGCGGTGAACAACCTTTTCGGCGTTGGCTCCTCCAGCATGATGAGCCGCGCCCTAGGGGCCAAGGATTTCGACACAGTACGGCGAAGCTCTGCCTTTGGGTTTTATCTGGCTCTGTTTTCCGGCATCCTCTTTTCCCTGCTGGTGGGAGTGTTCCAGCACCCCCTTTTAGGGCTGCTGGGCACCAACGGCGAGACTTATAACGCCACCCAGGAGTACATGCTGTGGACGGTTGTCTGCGGCGCGGCCCCTGCCATTTTAAACGTGGTGATGGCCTACCTGGTGCGGGCGGAGGGTGAATCCCTCCACGCCAGCATCGGCACCATGAGCGGCTGTATCCTCAACATCCTGCTGGATCCCATTTTCATCCTGCCCTGGGGCTTTAATATGGGGGCGGCTGGGGCTGGCCTTGCCACTTTCCTTTCCAACTGCGCGGCCTGCCTCTATTTCTTTGTGCTGCTGTTTCACAAGCGGGGCAAAACCTATGTGTGCGTCAACCCCAAAATGCTGTGCTTCCGCCGCTCCCTGGTGCTGGGGGTGTGCGGGGTAGGGGTGCCCGCCTCTATCCAGAACCTTTTAAACGTGACAGGCATGACGATTTTAAACAACTTTGCCTCTGTTTATGGCTCTGACGCGGTAGCGGCCATGGGCATTTCCCACAAGGTGCAGATGATTCCCATGCAAATAGCCATGGGGGTTTCCCAGGGCATTATGCCCCTTATCAGCTATAATTTTGCCAGCGGCAACACGCCCCGCATGAAAAAAACCTTCTTATTTACCGCCAGGATTTCCCTTTCCTTCCTGGTTCTGGCTACAGCGGGCTTCTGCCTGTGGTCGGGGGAAATCACCTCCCTGTTTATGCAGCAGCAGTCCATCATCGACTATGGCAGGGAATTTTTGCGGGCCATGTCCCTTTCCCTGCCTTTCCTCAGCATGGACTTCCTGGCAGTGGGAGTGTTCCAGGCCTGCGGCATGGGGTCAAAATCCCTGCTCTTTGCCATCCTGCGGAAAATCGTGCTGGAAATTCCGGCCCTGTTTATTCTGGATTGGCTTTTCCCCCTCTATGGCCTTGCCTGGGCGCAGACCGCGGCGGAATTTATCCTTTCCATTGCTGCCATTGTGGTGCTGATCCGGCTTTTTGCCAAGCTGGAAAAGCGGGACAGGCTGCGGGCAGAAAAAGACTAACGCTAAAAGCGGCCCGGAGGAAGCCTCCAGGCCGCTTTCGCATATATTCTTTTATTTGTTTCCCTTCAGGATGGGGGAAATTTTCTTATAAATGAGGAAGGTGATGGCCACGCTTAAAAGGCCTTTTATAAAGGTGAAGGGGACGTTAAACCACAGCAGCGCCTGGAACAGGTTTTCCACTGCCGGGTTTATAAGCTGGTACAGGTTGAGGATGGCCTCCATGGGCATGAACACAGCATAGAAGGGGTAGGTGATGAAATAGTTGATAGGCAGGCTTAGAACCGCCATTGCCGCCGCCCCTACAAGGGAGCCTATCAGCGCCCCTTTGCGCCCGTTCAACTTTTTATACAGCAGGCCGGCAGGCAGGACAAAGGCGGCGCCCAGCAGGAAATTGCACAGCTCCCCCACGCAGGAGGTGGTGGTAAACGGCAGATTCACCAGGTTTTTGATGAAGCACACTGCCACGCCGCTTACCGGGCCTAAGGCGAAAGAGGCGATTAGCGCCGGAAGCTCGGACAAGTCCAGCTTGATGAAGCTGGGCATCAGAGGCACGCTGAAGCTTATGAACATCAGCACTGCCGCTACAGCCCCCATTACAGCGGTGACCGCCAGCTTGCGCACGTCGATTTTTCTTGTGGTTTCCATCGTTCCGATCAGTCCTTTCAAGATTTTTGCAAAAGACCGAAGGCAGGGAGGGCATAAAAAAGCCCCAAACGCGCAAAAAGGCGATTCGGGGAAAAGCCGCCCGCAGGCGGCAGGGATTCTATACCCTCTTGTATCTTCTTTCATCCGGACTGTACCGTCGGTACCGGAATTGCACCGGTTCGGCGGGAGCGATTGCCTCCCGTTCGCAGACTGTAAGGATTTGCCCTTTTCACTGCCGGTCAGGAATTTCACCTTGCCCCGAAGATCATTTGCTGGTATTATTATAGTATGGCGCACAGGCTTTGTCAAGCGGCTCTGCCCACGCTATTCTGTAAAGTCAATGTCGTACCGGGTACCCTGGGAAAATAGCACCCCTTCTTCCAGCCGCAGGCGGAGGATGCAGGTATTTTCATCGGAAAAATCATTGTGCCCGTTGTGGATCCAGGACGAGAAGGCTTTTTCCAGCTTCCCGGCTATTTCCCGGTTTTCCTCTTTGCGGAAATATCCCAGGTTTTCCCCTTTTCCCTGGGCGGTGAACCAGTCCCCTGCAATGGACACAGCAGGGTTTTCCTTCATCTGCCGCATTTTAGCGGAAAGCCCATAGGTTATCACATAAAAGGATCTGTTTTCGTAATAGGCGTTGACATACCGCACATAAGGCCTGCCCTGCCTTTCTGTGGCAAGGGCGATGACGGTATCCTTGCTAAAGCGCTCTGCCATAATGCTTTCTGTTTCCCGGCCCAGCTTTTCCATTTTGCAAAACCACCTTTCTCAATATTTTATAGTATACTTGTTTCTTCTTGCCTTTGCAAGGGATTGTTAAAAGTACCCCAAGGGGATGATAAGAGATGCAAATTTTTCAGAGACAGGAAATACAGGCCCTGGAGCAGGCCGGGGAGAAAGCCGGAATTTCCCTTTCCGCCATGATGGAGCAGGCTGGGCAGGCTCTGGCCTGGGAAGCGGAGAAGCGCCTGGGAAACTTACAGGGCAGGCCCATTGCCCTGCTGTGCGGCGCAGGGAACAACGGCGGCGATGGCTTTGTATGCGCCCGGGCGCTGGCGGAAAAGGGGGCGGTTTGCACGGTGCTGCTGGTGCAGGGGGAGCCAAAAGCCCCTTTGTCCCGGAGCGCCTTCCTGGAAATGCCGGAGGCGGTTTCCTGCCTGTGTGCGGAACACCAACCCAGGGAATCGGAGCTGGCTCTGGCAACTGCCTGCTGCGTTATAGACTGCGTGTTCGGCTTTGGCTTCCGGGGAGATCTGGAGGGTGACGCCGCCCGCTTCCTGGCCCTTGCCAACACCCACGACTGCCTGCGCCTTGCCGCCGACCTGCCCAGCGGCGTGGAGTGCGACACAGGCCGGGCCAGCCGGAATACCTTTCAGGCACATGTGACAGTGGCCTTCACCGGGAAAAAGCCTGCCCACTGCTCCTACCCTGGCAAAGCTTTCTGCGGGGAAACAGTGACGGCTTCTGTAGGTATTCCCCCTGCTTTGGCGCACAGGGCGGAAACGGCTTTTTTCCAGCCGGATAGCGGCTTTTTCCAGGAAGCGCTGCCCTCTGTCTCTGCCCAGGCCAACAAGGGGGATTTGGGCAGGCTCCTTCTGGTGTGTGGAAGCTATGGCATGGCAGGGGCCTGCATCATGGCGGCCCGGGGGGCTTTGCGCTGCGGGGTGGGATTACTGCACATTGCCATAGATGCCCGGGCCTATCCCATTCTGGCTCAGGCTGTGCCAGAGGCTGTGTTTACGGTTCTGGACTTCTCCGCCCCCGGCTGGGCGGGAAAGCTGGAGGCTGCTCTGGAAAGCTGCTCTGCCTGCGCAATTGGCAGCGGGCTGGGGGAAAGCGCTGGCCTGCTGTGCCCTCTGGTTTTTTCCCATTTTATCCAAGGGGACAAGCCCCTGCTGCTGGACGCGGACGCCCTGAATTTCTGTGCCCGGCACCCGGGTGCCCTGGAGAAAATCGCGGCGCCGCTGGTGGTAACCCCCCATCCGGGAGAAATGGCCCGTTTGCTGGGGACAAGCATCCCCCAGGTGCAGGCGGATCGCCTTACCGCCGCCCTGGGCTTTGCCCAGGAAACCGGGGCAGTGACTATACTGAAGGGAGCGGCTACAGTGACGGCTGAAAAGAGCGGCCAGGCCGCCATAAATCCCACAGGCAATTGGGGCATGGCAAAGGGCGGCTCTGGGGACGTGCTGGCAGGGAGTATCGGCGCTTTCCTGTCCCAGGGCATTCCGCCTTTCCAAAGCGCTGTGCTGGGGGTTTACCTCCATGGCCTTGCCGGGGATCTCTGCGCAGAGCGCTTCACCCCCCGGGCCATGCTGCCTACAGATCTGCCGGACATGCTGCCGGAAGCTTGGAAAGTACTGTTCCCTTTGTGAAAACGCGGGGCAGCATTATGATAAAAACCACATAAAATTCGGGAGGGATTTTAATGGACAGGAAAAATAAGCTGGCTATACAAAAAGGGGAAACCGCGCTTGGGCTGGAACTTGGTTCTACCCGCATTAAGGCCGTTTTAATCGGGCCTGACCACACGCCGCTTGCCAGCGGTGACTATACCTGGGAAAACCAGCAGGCAGACGGCATATGGACATATCCTCTGGAGGAGGCCTGGGCAGGCATCCAGGAGGCCTACCGGTTGCTGGCCCGGGAGGTACGGGAACAGTATGGGGAAACTCTGGTTACAGTGGGGGCTATGGGGGTGTCCGCCATGATGCATGGCTACCTTCCCTTTGACCGGGAGGGGCGGCAGCTTGCCGCATTCCGCACCTGGCGCAACACCATCACGGAAAAAGAAGCCGCTGAGCTGACAGATCTCTTTGGCTTTAACATTCCCCAGCGCTGGAGCGCCGCCCATTTATACCGGGCTGTCCGCCTGCAGGAGGCGCATGTCCCCAGCATCGGCTTTCTCACCACCTTGGCGGGATATGTACACTGGCAGTTGACAGGCAGGAAGGTGCTGGGCACTGGAGAGGCCGCCGGCATGTTCCCTTTGGACAGCGCTACAAAGGACTATGACAGCGGGATGCTGGATCAATTTGACAGCCTGACAGAGCCTTACGGGCTTCCCTGGAAAATCCGGGATATCCTGCCTGCAGCCCTGACCGCCGGGGATGACGGCGGCTTCCTGACCCCGGCGGGAGCCAAGCTGCTGGATCCATCCGGCTGCCTGCAGCCCGGCGTGCCCTTCTGTCCGCCGGAGGGGGATGCGGGTACGGGCATGACGGCTACCAACAGCGTTTCTCCCCGGACAGGGAATGTGTCGGCAGGCACATCCATCTTTGCCATGGTGGTGCTGGAAAAGCCCCTTTCCCGGATGTATCCGGAAATCGACATGGTGACTACCCCCACTGGCAAGCCTGTGGCCATGGTACACTGCAACACCTGCACTTCCGATCTGGACGCCTGGGTAAAGCTGTTTGGGGAGCTTTTGGGGGCTTGCGGGACGAAAATCAGCAAAAGCGACTTATATGCCCTCCTTTATCAGGCAGCCCTTGCAGGGGAACCGGACTGCGGCGGGCTGGTAAACTTTAACTGTTTCTCCGGGGAGCCTGTGATGAAGCTGGAGGCAGGGTGCCCTATGTTGCTGCGCAATCCCTTGGCTTCCCTTACCCTGGGAAACTTTGCCCGGGCCCAGCTTTACGCCGCCATGGCTCCCCTGCGCATGGGCATGGAGCTTTTGGAGGAAGAACAGGTGGAACTGGACAAGCTTTACGGGCATGGCGGCCTTTTCAAGGTGCCTGAGGTGGCTCCCCGGCTGATGGCCAGTGCTCTGGATGTGCCTGTCGCTGTGCTGGAAACTGCCGGAGAAGGCGGCCCCTGGGGCATGGCCCTGCTTGCCATGTTCCGGAAAAACCGGGAAAAGGGGGAATCCCTGGAGGACTACCTCTCCCACAAGGTGTTTGCCAATTCCCAGGAAAAATGCCAGCTTCCAGACGAGAAAGCGGCTGAGGGGTTTGCTCTTTATCTCAGGCGGTATAAGGCTGCGCTGCCTGCCCAAAAAGCCGGGGCGACAGTGTGGGCGTGAATACTCTGACACTGCGGAAGTTGTGCATAGTACAGTGGAAAGTCTTAAGAACATGAAGCCTGGCAAAACGAAAGAATCCCCCGAGGCGGAAAACCTCGGGGGATTGATAATTTATTTGCTTCCGTTGTTCAGCGGATGGTAGCAAAGCACCTTGCGCTCATCGCTGAGATAAGTCTCCTTGGGCCGTTCCTTCCGGCACTCGTCAGTAGCATAGGGGCAACGGGGGGCAAATTTGCAATACTCAATGGAGAATTCCTTGTCCTCCATGTCAGGCATTACAAGATCTTCCTTCCACTTATCGCCTACGCGGGGAACCGCATTCATCAGCAGCTCTGTGTAAGGATGGGCGGGTTCGTCCATGATTTCCTTGGCAGGGCCATATTCAATCAGGCAGCCGCGGTACAGGGTTGCGATGTAATCGGACACATAATATGCCGTGGACAGGTCATGGGTGATGTAGATAAAGGAAACGTTGTACTTCTCCTTCAGATCCTTGAAGAGGTTTACAATGTTCATCTTCATGGAAGCGTCGATAGCAGCAACAGGTTCGTCAGCGATAATCAGCTTAGGCTGCGTGATCAAAGCGCGGGCGATGGAAACACGCTGCAGCTCGCCGCCGGAGAACTGGGTGGGATACTTGCCCTTGACAACGGCCAGGGACATACCCACGCTCTTCAGGGCCTCGTCTACCTTTTGATCCGCTTCGGCGCGGTTCTTGGCAATGCCAAGGCGCAGGGCGGTATTGTACAGGTAGGAGTCCACTGTCTTTCTGGCGGAGAAGGATTCATAGGGGTTCTGGAAAATGGGCTGCACATCCAAACGGAACTGCTTGGGGTCATAGCCCTTCTTATCCTTATAGGATCTGCCCAGCAGGGTGATATCGCCCATGTCGGGCTGGTGCAGGCGGAGAACCATCTTGCACAGAGTAGACTTTCCGCAGCCGGACTCGCCCACAATGGAGAGGATAACCGGCTTGTCGCTGTCGATGGACAAGGACACGTCGTCAACGGCCACCAGCTTTTTGCCGCGGATCATGCCGCCGATACGGAATATCTTACTGACGTTTTTGATTTCCAGCAATTTTTCAGCCATTACAAGCCCACCTCCTCATTCAGCAAATGGCAGGCGGCAAAGCGCCCGGGTTTGACCTCGCGGAACTTGGGCACTTCGCTGCGGCAGCGGTCTGTTGCCTTAGGGCAGCGGGGTGCGAAACGGCAGCCCGGAGGGGGATTCTTCAGGGCTGGCGGGCGCCCGGGAATGCCCACTTTCTGGCTCTTATCGCCTACGCGGGGCAGGGCCGCAACCAGCATCTGGGTGTAGGGATGGACGGGATCGGAGAAGATCTCTTCCGTGTCGCCCAGTTCGATGACGCTGCCGGAATACATGATAGCCATGCGGTTTGTGATCTGGTAGTGTACGCCCATGTCATGGCTGACGATAACCAGCGTGTTCTTGAACTGCTTCTGCAGGCGCATAAGCATCATCAGAATGCCGCGCTGTACAACCACGTCCAGAGCGGTGGTAGGCTCGTCGGCCAGCACCACGTTGGGGGACATGAAGGTGGCAAGGGCGATGATAACGCGCTGCCGCATACCGCCGGACAACTGGAAGGGATAGGACTCCAGTACGTCGGGGGACAGGCTCAAGTCCTCCAGATATTTGGCCACGCGGGCCAGGGTCTGCTCCTCGGTTTCGTTCTTCTTATCCTCATCAGGGATAGAATCGAGGAACTGCTTCTTCAAACGCACGATGGGGTTCAGAACGCTCTGGGCGGCCTGGGGAACATAGGAAATGTTGTTCCACCAGCTCTTGCGGATCTGGCCGGACTCATAAGAGAACTTCTGCCCGTTCTTTTCACCGCTGAGTATTACCTTGCCCTGGTCGATAACCAGAGGGAATTCCACGATATCATAGAGGGTCTTTAAAAGGGTGGTCTTGCCGCAGCCGGACTCGCCCGCGATACCGAAAATTTCGTTTTCCCGAATTTCAAAGTCCAGGTCTTTTATAACATGGACGTCGCCATCAATAGTCTGATAAGAAGCGGACAGATTTTCGACTTTTAGCATATACGTTACCTGCCTCTCTTCATGGATAGATAATCATTGTACCCCGTGATCAACAGGAACAGCCCGATGAACAGGATGACTGTTGCCACAATGGGGGAACCGATCCACAGCCACTGCCGGGTGAAGATCGCATTGCGCTCTTTGGCCCAGTTGATCATATTGCCCAGGGACAGCAGGTTCGCCGGGGACAGGCCCAGGATAGCCAGGCTGGATTCCTGACCAATGGCGGACAAAACAGCGTTCATAAAGTTAGACAGGGACCAGGTAAGGGCAAAGGGCAGGATTTCGGTGGCAACAATCTGGAAGGTGCCCTCGCCGGAGAACCGGGCGGTGTGGATGAAGTCGCGCTCCTTGATGGTCAAGGCCATGGAACGGATCTGGCGGCTGGGCCACGCCCAAGCGAACATAGCCAGAACCAGGGCCAGCAGGATAACAGTAGAGCTGGAGCTGCCGCGCATCAGGGAGGTCATCAGAATCAGGATGGGCAGGGAGGGGATAACTACGAAGGTATCGGTGATGATGGTGAGGACGCGGTCCAGGGTGCCGCCGGCAAAGCCAGCCAGCAGGCCTACGAAAACGCCTACCACTGTACCGATAAGAGCCACGATAAGGCCCATGGACAGGGAGTTATGAATGGCCTCAATCAGGGACCACAGAATGTCCTGGCCCATGCCTGTTGTACCCAGCAGATGCTCAGATGAAACCCCCAGCTTGGCGGGGTATGTATTGAACATGAAAGGATCCGCATGGGGAATGAAATAGACAACAAATCCAATAATGAAGAAGAACGCAGTAATGATGATGCCCGCTCTCAAGCGGAAATTGGCATTTTTCCAAAACTTTTTCATATGCTACGACTCCTCCTTCCTTAAGCGTACCGGATACGGGGATCGATGAACGGGTAAATCAAGTCCACGATCAGCGTTGCGGTAGAAACAGCTACAATAGAGATTGTGATACAGCCCAAGATCATGTTGTAGTCAGAACCCAGGATGGCGCCCTGAATGAGCTGGCCAACGCCGGGATAGGTGAAGATGATCTCAGTCATGATGGAGCCGCTGAAGGCGCCGCCCAGGCTCATGGCCAGAGCCGTGATCTGGGTAAGGATGGAGTTGCGGAGCACATAGCTGATGCCTATGGTCTTTTCAGACAGGCCGCGGTACCGGGCGAAGAGCACAAAGTCCTCTTCTGCGGTAGTGCTTGCCAGAGATTTCATAGAGATAATCTGCCAGCCCATGCCTACCAGCAACAGGCCCATGAAGGGCAGGAACGAGCCTCTGGTATAACTGCTGATAAAAGCGCCAAAGCCTTGGTTGGTTACAATGTTAGACTGTAAGGGGAACCATCCCAGCACAAAGGCGAAGACAATCTGGAAAACCAGGGCTACGATAAAGTAGGGGATGGGATAGATGCAGATAGCGATGCTTTCCAGAATCTTGGAAGAACGGGCGTTCTTCCGGAAACCAGCCAGCAGGCCGATGGCATTACCGAAGATCCAAGCCACGATAGTGCCGCTAAGGGACAATACCATAGTATAAGGCAGGTTTCTGCCAATAATGTCATTCACAGGGGTGGGGAAACTGCCCAGAGAGGGGCCAAAGTCAAAATGCAGCAGGCCTCTCCACAGGAAATCAAAATACTGCTGTATAAGGGATCCATCCAGGCCGAACTGTGTGCGCAGGTTTTTGCGCAGCAGTTCCAATTCGACAGGATCCATCTGTCCGGCGCGGGCTGTGATCTGGCCTATCATATTCTCAACAGGGTCAGAAGGGAACATACGGGGGATGAAGAATATGAAGGTAACGCCGATCAGGATTGTGATAGCCCACGAAAAAACTCTCGAAAGTAAAAATTGACGGAATTTCAACAGCTACACTTCCTTACCTCACAAAAGTTGCAGGACTAAGTGAAAACAATTTGGAAATTTATACAGAAAGTATAAGGAAGAGGCGGGAACTACAAATACAGTTCGCCGCCTCCCTCCTAAATTTTCAAAACATGCAATTCAGAAATTTAGCAGCAGCTTATGCTTTTTTAAAAGCTATAGCGTCTAAATTTTAGGCAACAGGGGTGATATAGGGAGTGAAGAACTTGAACACACTCCACCACCACCAGGGGCCGTTGTAGGGATTCTCAGAGGTGGGATACCCAGTCCAGTAAGTCTCGTTGGTGGGGCACAGCTTGACGCCGGAGTGGAAGGGGATGAAGATCATTTCTTCGGTCATGAGCTTGATAAGCTTCATGTTGTCTTCCTTACACTTAGGATCGTCAGGAGACAGGGTAGCAATCTCATGGATAAGGTCGGTAGCTTCCTGGTTGTTCCAGCGGGTGCCCTGGCCGGAGCCGCGCTCGCCCATAGGAACAATCAGATCGGCATCCCAGCCGGAGAACTGAGAGTAGATGTCCTCGGTGATGCCGCCGGTGGGCCAGTAGGTAGCCATCTCATAAGCACCGGTGCTAGCATCGGTATCCCAGCTTGCGCCGGACTTGGACACCAGGTTGATGTTCAGGCCGAACTCAGTCCACTGGTTGAAAGCAGCTTCGCCGCCGCGCTTCTGCTGAGCCTCGTTGTCATCGTTCAGGTAGGTCAGCTCAATAACGAAGGGCTTGCCGTCAAAGTACCAGCCATCGTCCTTCTTCTCCAGGCCAGCCTTGGTCAGCAGCTTCTCAGCAGCCTCGGGATCATGCTTCCACCAGCCTACACCGAACAGGTCGCGGATGGTTGCGGGATCGTCGGGGATGTCGTGGCCCTGCTGCCGCATGGTTTCAGCAATGCGGTTAGGCATGTCGGGATCGAAAGGCTCATAGGTCTTGCCGTTGCCGTCACCCAGGTCAAGGCGAAGCTCATCGGTGGCCCACTTGGCCAGATCGTCATAGTAGTAATCGTGCATAGCCAGGGTGCCGGTCAGCACGGAGAAGGCGGACATACGGCCCATGCCCTGGAACACGTTCTGGGTGATCTTCTCGAAGTCGAGAGCCAGTGCCATGCCCCAGCGGAAGTCGGGGTTGTTATAGGGAGCGCCCTTGCCCATGGAGAAAGCGATGCCCTTGGAGCAGGGGTCATCAGAAGTGGCATAGGGCCAGTCAGGATACCAAGCCTTGATCTTATCGTTCTGGGCGATCATGGCTTCCATCATTTCGGGAGTGCACTCGTTCATGATGTCAACTTCGTTGTTAACCATCATCATCTGCTTGGTGTTGGCATCGCCCAGCACCTTGAACAGAACGTACTTGGCAGCAGGCTCTTTGCCTTCAACTGCGCCAACGTCAGTGGCTTCCCAGTCTTCGCGGCGCTCGTACAGCACCCAGTTGCCCAGGGAGTCATAATCCTTCACAGTGTAGGGAGTGAGGGTGACAGGCTCCGGATCCTGGAACTGGCTGATGTCTTCCTGCTGCTCATAGATGTGCTTGGGCACAACGCGCAGGTCGTTGCCGTAAATGGTAACGCCAAACTTCAGAGCAAGGCGGGGGAACGGCTCGTTGGTGACAATCTTCACGGTGGTGGCGTCAACAGCTTCGATGGACTTGAAGATCTGCTGATAGTAGCCGGAGGTGGTGAGGCCGGGGTTATCCTTCATCTGGTTCATGGTGTAAACCACGTCGTCAGCGGTGAAGTCAACGCCGTCAGACCACTTGAGGCCTTCGCGGATGTGGAAGGTGTGCTCGGTGAAGTCCTCGTTGGACTCGGGGAAATCAGCAGCCAGGTCGCAGAACTGCTCGCCCTTGATGGTGTTCATTTCCCACAGGCTGGCCTGGATGAGCTGATGGATGCCGAAGCCAGTGGAGGTGCCCTGCATGAGGGTGTTGAACTGACCGGGAGTCTTAGAAGTGGACTGCACTTCTACGATCAGGGTCTCGTTACGGGGGGTGCCCACGTCGGTCATTTCACCGGAGGGGGCGGGGGTGTCAGACTTACTTTCTTCCTTGCTTTCAGCTTTGCTCTCGCCAGCGGAAGAAGCGGGTGTGTCGCCACCCGGTGTGGGTGTGCTGGCGCTGCTGTTGTCTCCGCCGCCGCATGCGCTAAGCATGCAGGTGAGAACCAAAGCCAGCGCCAGCAGAGCGGCTACTGTCCTTTTTTTCATTTGGTAATGCCTCCTTTTGAAATTGCGGCAGCTTGCGGCGGGCCGGCAGTTCTGGCTTTTCCACGAAAACTTTATTAGGCTGGCAAGTTGAGGTTCATATTTCTATGGGTTCCATAGAAATATGCCAAAGGGGATCCCCTTTGCATTCTGCCTGCCGTTTCCGTTTTAAAGCCCTTTCCGATGCCCTCCCCCGGGCTGCCTCCTCTCGTCCGCCTTTCACGGCGGTGTGTAATGGTTGGGCCTGCGTCTAAGGCCGGCACAGGCCCAAAAGCGCGTGTATAACAGCATTTTACTCTCCAGAAGCAAAATCCGTCATACTTCACCAAAAACAGCCAAAGCGCACGCTGCTTTTTGTGCCAACATTATATCACGCTGGGAAAGCCCTTGTCAACATCTGTTCATGGAATTTTCACATACCCGTCACAGAGGAAAAACCTTCCCTTCACACAGGCCTACGCCTTCTGAAAATGGCTCTGCCATGCGGAAAACAGAAGGTTCCGCTTTAGAAGAACCCAGCTTTCCCAGCCTTTTTCCCTGCAAAATTGTTACAAAACTGTTATCAGATTTTGGCGCTGCTTCTGTTTAGATTCCACAACGAGCGTCCAGATGTCCGCTGCCAGCGGACATCCTGCTGTGAAATTTTCCCCCTCCGCCCCCTCAGCCTTGCAATCCCGCCTGAAATGGAGTACAATACGGGCATACCGTATTACATTAGGAAAAGGGGAAAGGGATATGATTCGTCACATTGTCATGTTCAAATTCAAGGATTCTGCCAACGGGAGATCCAAAGAGGAAAACCTGCGGGAAGCCAAGGCCCGTATGCTGGCCCTGGGAGAGGAGATCCCAGAGTTCACCCGCTTTACTGTAAGTTTCGGTGCGGAGGGGCAGGCGCCCGGGAATTATGACTATATATTAGTATCGGAATTTGACTCCCTGGAGCAGCTAACCGCTTACCAGAAGCATCCGGCCCACGTGGCCTTTGGGCAGTTTGTGAAGGAGCTGCGGGAGCCGGAGGGCCGGGCCTGCATCGACTACGAAGTATGACGGCCGGAGAGAGGATTTCCTGCCTGCTTAAGGCAGAAGGCACGCCCCGGATGAGGGACACCATGGGGGCCGTCCTGCTGCTGGCCTGGCCTGCCATTGTAGAGCAGCTTATGATTACCCTGGTGCAATATGTGGATACTGCCATGGTAGGCTCCCTTGGATCTGCCGCCACTGCCGCCGTAGGGCTTACCGCCAGCACCACCTGGCTGTTCGGCGGCATGTTTAATGCCGCTTCCATCGGTTTTTCCGTACAGGTGGCCCAGCACCTGGGAGCCGGTCGGGAAAAGATTGCCCGGGATGTGGCCTGGCAGGCGCTGGGCTTTGTGGGGATTTTCGGCCTGCTTTTAGGCGGCGTTGCCGTTGCCCTGTCCTTCCCCCTGCCTGCCCTGCTGGGGGCGGAGGCTGCTGTGCAGCCCCAGGCCTCGCTGTATTTCCGCATTATTGCCTGCGCCATGCCCTTCACCCTGGGGGCCAACATGTTCAGCGCCATTCTGCGCTGCGCCGGAGACACCAAAACCCCCATGGTGCTGAACCTGATGATAAACGTTTTAAATGTGGTGCTCAACTTCTGCTTGATTTATCCCGCCCGCACCCTCACACTGTTCGGCTTCAGCGTGCCTGTGTGGGGAGCCGGCTGGGGCGTGGCAGGGGCGGCCTTTGCCTCCGGGTGCTCCACCGCTATTGTTTTCTTTCTATTTTTACTAGTCATGTTCCGCAGGCGATCCCCTGTGCAGTTAAAGTGGAAACAGCGCTGCGGCTTCCAGCGGGAATGCCTGCTGGCAGTTTGGCGGCTGGGGCTTCCCGCCGCTTTGGAACGGGCTACCCTCTGCGTGGCCCAGATTGTGATAACCGCTGTGATTACCGGCATCGGCACTGTGGCGGTGGCGGCAAACCACCTGGCTGTTACGGCAGAGTCTATCAGCTATCTGCCTGCCTCCGGCGTGGCAGTGGCTGGCACCACTTTGGTGGGCCAGACCATGGGCGCAGGCCGCAAGGATTTAGCCAGGCGCTTTGCCCGCATGGTTTCCTGGATGGGCATTGCCATTATGACTTTAGGCGGGGCTGTGCTCTTTGCCTTTGCCCCCCAGCTTATTATGATTTTCTCCAAGGATCCGGAGGTTATCTCCCTGGGCGCCCAGGTGCTGCGCATTGTGGCCTTTGCGGAGCCGCTTTTCGGCGCTTCCATTGTGGCTTCCGGCGCGCTGCGGGGCGCGGGAGATTCCAAAGGCCCCTTCTATATCAGCCTTGCCACCATGTGGGGCGTGCGCATTACCCTGTCCTTGCTGCTGGCGGGACAGCTGGGGCTTGTAGGCGTGTGGCTTGCCATGGCGGCAGAGCTTTGCGCCCGGGGGCTTATCTTCATGGTACGGCTGTACCGGGGCAAATGGCTGGAGATTTCCCTTTTCAGGAGCTAAGATCTGGGGGCGCGGTCTTGCCTGCCGGCTCGGTCGGTTCGCGGCTTGTCTGCCGCAGGCAGACGCTCACCCCAAACCCCGCAAACCTTTTAAAAAAAGGTTTGATCCCAAAACTGGTTTATAGGAGGTGCGCCCTTGGAATATCATTTGGAACTGGGGCCATGGGGCCAGATTTTCCCTGTGCCCTGCGCCCTGGTGGACAGGCATTTAAAGCTTGCCGGGCGTGAGCAGCTTCAAGTGCTGCTGTGGGCCTTGCGCCATGCCGGGGAGGGCTTTTCCTCCCAGGGGTTGGCCCAGGCCTTAGATCTATCAGAGGAAAGCGCCCAGGAATCTTTGGAATACTGGGCGGACAGAGGGCTTCTGGCGGAAACCGCCCCCGGGGAGCTGTGCCCTGTTCCCCAGCCAGAGGCCCCTGCCCCCTTTGCCCCCGCGCCGCCTCCTGCCCCGGCACAGCAGGCGTCCCCGCCTGTACGCCAAATGCCCTTGCCTGCAGAACAGGCGCAAGCCCAGCCCGCGCCCGCCCTGCCTCCCAGGAAGCGCATGGTAAAGCCCGACACCGTGCAGCTTGCGGTGCGGCTGGAGGAATCGGAAGGGCTGCGGTTTCTTATGCAGGAGGCGGAAAACGTGCTGGGGAAAACCCTTTCCCCAGCCATGACCACCCTGCTGCTTACCATCACCGATGACTACGGCCTGCCTCCCGAGGTAACCGTTATGCTGCTGCACTATGCCCAGGAGGTGGGGAAAACCGGTACGGCTTATCTGGACTCTGTGGCCCGGGACTGGGCGGAAAGCGGGGTGTTCTCCTTAGAGGCTGCCGATGCCAAGCTGCAGGATTTAAGCCAGCGCCGCTTGGCCTGGAACAAAGTGGCGGGGGCGGCGGGCCTGCCCAAGCGCTCCCCCAGCAAAAAGGAAGAAGAAGCCGCCCTGCGCTGGGTGGAGCAGTGGGGCTTTTCCCAGGAAATGCTTTCCGCCGCCTATGAGCGCTGCGTGGACAATACGGGAAAATTCAGCGCCGCCTATATGGACAGGGTGCTGGAAAGCTGGCACACAGCCGGCGTGCGGAACCTGGAGGAGCTTTCTGCTCACGAGGAAAAGAAAAAAGCCGCCCGGCAGGCAGAAAAAGCCCCTTCCCAGCCCTCAAAACCCGGGGCTGAAGGCGAGAAAAGCTATGATATCGACGAACTTGCCCGCATGAGCTTTTTCCACCTGCCAAAGGATTTGTAGCGGGCATGGCAAAAACCTGAACGGAGGGCGTTTATGGGATATGGACGAAAGATATATGACGAGGCCTGCAAGAAGCTGGAGCGCTCCCGGCGGGAGGCGGAAAGCGCGGCGGCCCGGAAGGCGGAGGATTTTTACCGCCTGTGCCCCAAAGCCCGGGAAATCAAGGCGGAAATGGGCGCAAATGCCTGCGGAGCCGCCAGGGCTGTCATACAGGGTGGCGACGTGCGCAAGGCCTTGGAAGGCCTGCGGGACAAAGGCCTTGCCCTGCAGCGGGAATATGAGCGCCTGCTTTCCTCTCATGGCCTTTCCCCTGCCGACCTGCAGCCCCCTTATGCCTGTCCCCGCTGCAAGGACACAGGCTTTGCGGACGGGCATATGTGCCAGTGCCTGAAGCAGATGCAGCGGGCCATGGCTTTTGAAGCCCTCAGCATGAACGCTCCTCTGGAGAAAAGCACCTTTGAGCGCTTTTCCCTGGACTACTATAAAAGCGATCCCCGGGCATTCCGGCAGATGGAAAACATCCTCACTGCCTGCAAGGACTATGCCGCCCGTTTCCGGAGCAACTCCTCCAGCCTTTTGTTCCGGGGGCCTACCGGCCTTGGCAAAACCCATCTTTCCCTGGCTATCGCGGGGAAGGCCATTGAAAAGGGATACGGGGTGGTGTATGGCTCTGCCCAAAGCTTTGCTGTGGCCCTGGAGCGGGAACGCTTTGACCGGGGCGGGCCGGACTCCCCTGGGGACACAAACTCCCAGCTTGTGTCCTGCGACCTGCTGATCCTGGACGATCTGGGTACAGAGTTCCCCTCCCAATATGTAAACGCGGCGTTGTATAACATTGTGAACACCAGGATGCTGGCGGGGAAGCCCACCATTATCAGTACAAACCTTTCCATGCAGGAGCTGGAGCAGCGCTACAGCCAGCGCTTTGCCTCCCGGCTGGCAGGGTATTACGGGATGCTGGAGTTTTTAGGTACGGACGTGCGCTTTCTCCGGGCGCAGCAGTATAGTTAACGGTGCATACCGATTTTCAAGCGCGTTTACTATATCGCTGAGAACTGCAAATTCCTTTTTCTCTCCTCTACTTATTATGAGAACCCCCCTTGCCAGCAGGCAAGGGGGGTTCTCTGTAAAGTATGATGTGCAGCCATCAGGAGTTGGCCCCTTAACCCGCCGCTCTTTTCAAAAGCGCCTTACACCTTGCGCGCCGGTGCAAGCGGCTTTTTAATGATACATACCCCCATTTTCACGAACATCTCTTTCAAAAGGGGCAGCTTTGCCAAAGGGGCCATCCAGGGGCGAAGGGGCGCTTCCCGGTAATAGAAGGGCACAACCCCCAGATTCCGGAGGATGCCCTGAAACTTTTTCAGGGTCATCTTGTTGATATACCCGAAATATTCCTCCCCATTTTCTTTTTGGGAAATGCGCAGGGAGATCCGTTCTTTCTCGTCAGGCATTCCCTTCACCAGTTCTTTATAGGCGTTCACCAGCATCTTTTCTGTAAAAAACAGATGCACCCAGGGCATGTTTATCACATCGCTG
>Ga0137309_100343_pt1 | contig 35485 bp, 34 predicted proteins | sample NAcewiD2O_June_FD_97179 | JGI IMG/M metagenome (GOLD analysis project Ga0137309, IMG submission 97179) | Mouse cecal microbial communities from Vienna, Austria - N-Acetylneuraminic amended D2O_June | ecosystem: Host-associated > Mammals > Digestive system > Large intestine > Cecum | place... | reverse complement strand
AATAAGACCGACCCCAGCAAAAACGCTGTGGTTCGGTCTATGTATCTGCGTGAAAAATATGTGCAGTATTCAGTTCCCCGTTATGGTAGCACAAACGGATGTTCCTGTCAATGCCTTTGGGAAAATTTTGTCGAGGGTAGGCGAAAACAACAGCAATGCGCTACTGGGCAAGCAGGGCGTTTGTATATACAAACGCTCAAACCCACGATTTCCGGCGATGCCGGAAACCGCAGGTTTTGCTTGTTGGGAAGCATCCCAAACCCTTTGAACAGCGTTTCACGCTGGCTGCGGCTCTGCGAGCCTGACGGATTTTGAAAAATGCCGTTTCCACTTACGGGACAGTTTGCAATTATGCTGGTAAGCCAGCCTTGTCGTTTTCCAAAAAATCTCTGCCGGGGGCGGGAGGAAAAAGCGCCGGAACGGTGCGCAGCCGCAGAATGAAATTCTGCGAAAAGGGGGTTGGGGGCGGGAGACACCAACAAGCAAAAACAGCTTTCTGGCGGTCACGCCGGAAAGCTGTTTTGAGTCTTTGTGGGAACAAAGACACTGCTTGCCAAGTAGCGCATCGCTGTTCCATGGGTTACTTTGACACCTTGACCTTCAAAATGCTGATAATCAAACTCATTTATGAGCAATTATCAAAGGCTCCATATCGTGCGTGCCTGCTCAAAGAGCCATTTGGCGCGATCTGAAATTTCAGCCTCATCCCAATCCGTTTTCGTAAGCACATCGTAAAGAGTGCAAAGCCCACTTGCACACAAAGCGAGTCCCGGCTTTCCGTTGCCGTTTCCAGTCTTTTTCATATCCCACGCTGCATCTCTGATGGAAGCATTCAAGGATTGCGTAATAATTGCCAAATTTCCAAGCGTCAAAAGAACGGAGTCCCGCTGTCTCTCCAAATCATCTGTAACACAGGGTGGCCAGTTATTTCTCCACTTTTTTGGCATGAGGTGTTCAAGGCTGTACTGGTTGAATCCCAATAGCGCAACTGCACTGTTGGAGGGGCGCACCTTGCTTTCAATAAGATAAATGATCCCCTTTGACTGGAGATTGACCAACTTGGAATTTTCAAATCCATTCCACAATTCATTGTCATCAGGCGTGTAAGTCGTGGCATCCCCAGCGTTCTTCAACTTTGCCTGCAACGTGTCGGCATCCAAAACTTGATTCAGAAGTAGGGATGTAAACAGGTTATTGTAATTTTTAGTGGACGCATGGACAATCATTCTCCGCATGATATAACTTTCAAGGATTCCATAAATTCTGTTTTTCTCGGCATCATCAGAAACATTCTTTGCGACAAAGAGTATATATGGAATCATAGTAGTATTCTTTAGGCCGAATATCACGACATTGATTCTTTCTACACCGAAGTTGGAGGGAACGCTCCGTTCACACTGATCCAGTCTGAATGTATTCATAAAACAAAGCGCATAATCACGCATCGCATCAAGGACTACATTTTTATTCCCGCCGCAATAGGTATTGATAAAGTGCTGGTATGATTGCGACAGATGGTCCACTCTTGCATACATTAGTTTATCTTCATTTGTGATATTGTAGTTCCGATCTTGAATGAAAAGCTGGAAATAGGCATCAAAGAATATATCAATCATTGCCCGCTTGAGACGGCCTGTTTCCAATTCTGTGTCCCAGTAAGCCTTTACATCATCATCCTTTTCAAATACAGATACCCATTTTGCCTCATACTCTTGAATGGTTTCACGGCTGAAAAAGTAGTTCTTCAACAGTTCCGATGTAGTCAGATTCACGCCCAAGGAATTAATAGTATCGAAAATCTGCTGTTCATCCTCATCTTCGTCTAAATCAATTTTGACAAACTGCGTATTTGTCATGATTGTCATAATATCCAATTTCGTTTCATCAAGATTCTTGACAAAGAAATTGAACGCCTCAATAATTCTGGAGCCGGGAGCCGGATTGTCAATCTGTTCGGCTGATGTGGATGCCATCACTTTCTCAAAAGCGGCAATGTCATTTTTGCCGTGGCACAATGCAAGCGTTTGTCCCATAAGTCTGAACTGCATATCGAACATTGTTGTCTGCCCGGTCTTTAAGCAGAGGACTTTCATGAAAATCAGAAAAGTAGTCAGTCGCTGCTGCCCGTCAACAACGGTTTTGCATACTGTAAATAAGTCACCCTGCCTGCGTTTACGGCCGACCTTCAAAATGATAGACCCAAAGAAATGGGGTTTGCCTGTTTTTACGATAAATTCCATGTCATCTAGCAGGCGCTGCCAAAGGTCATCCTTCCATACATAAGACCGCTGGAAAAATGGAACCTCAATCAGAGTACCGTTGTTAAAAATGTCTTGTATTAACGCCTTATGTGCATCCATATGTATCTCTCCTATTATTACTTCTTTTGTTTCAACGCACCGACAGGAGGCGGCACTTGCGCCATGTCGATTCCATTTATCGTGCAAAAATACTCGAAAAACCTCTGCGCAAATTCCTTGTCTTTTGGCTCAGTTCTAACCTCTGCAATATCCCTCAAAATCTGTGCGGCTTGGTTGTCGGAAAGATAGCGATGGAGACCAGAGCCAAAAACTATCCTCTCAGGTGCATTCTGATTGAGATAATAATTCCAAAACAATATCTGATGCGCCTCTTGCGGAGTGAGAGAGATTTTCCATTCAGAGGTTGTAGTCACATAACCGGCGTCTCGGTAATCTCCTTCGTAGCTTTCATCTACAAGAAAAACGGCGAAAATAAAACGCAATTCATCAGAAACATAATTCGGCTCCCGTGAGGTTAGTACAGCCAGACTGTTACGCTGTACTTTCAAAAGACGCATTGGTTTTCCTCGGTTAGCTCCAGTCTGAACAACACCCGCGCTGGCCATCCAGTCACGCAGCATATGACTCTCATAGCAAACGGAGTCCAAACCGCCGCCGCCTCTCATCATATCCTCCAATTCGGTACGGCTAATTTTTCCATCCAGATAACAGCGGCATGGGGATTCTGTGTCAGCACACCAGACATGATGGGCCTTCTCAATATTGTATCGCAAGACTGCATCGGAGCAAACACCGTTAAAACCTATACAGGTCGATGTTTTTCCGCCATCACAATAGTTACATTTGAAGGCTACATTGGAGCGTTCCACCTTTTTAAGTTTTTTTCGCGCCTGTGGTTTCGGCGAGATTGGATCAGGCTGAACAGTAGATAATACAGCCGTTGCAGGAGCATCGTTCTTTACTTGAAGGTCGCGGTTCACCTGTGCCATCAATCCCTGATCAACACTTGTCAAATGTTTCTCAAAAGCATCTGGGTAGACGAATTTTTTCTCAGTACCATTGAAATCAATAACAAGCAGATTTGCAGTCTTGCTGATAATCGTTCCACTGCCAAATGTGTTATGAAATACTATACATCCTACCATATCACCCCACCTCCTAAGCACATTATATCATGGGCTGTTGGAATACGCAACTAATCCGGCATCCACTATCTATCAGGAACTTCCAAGTTTTTGAAGTATATCCGTCATTTGTAATGCATAAACCGCTCAGAGGAGGCTTGCCTATGCAACAAGCCCCCTCTGATTCCTGCGTCCTACTATCAGCGCAACTGCCCGGATTCTGTACCTATTTATGTATAAATTAACTCGTTTCTGATAATTTCCTCGGCTTGGCTGACAATACTGTTCATGGCGCTTATCCATTCCCACTGTGACCGCCGCTTCAAGTCCTCGGTCGCGCCTTCGGCAGCAGCTATCTGCTTGATGATAAGCCGACAACGATCCTGCGCCTGCTCGTTGAGGTCGGCAAGGTAGGTATGTAGCTTACCTGTCAAAATCAGGTGGTTGAGCAAAAGCGGATTTGTTTCTTCCAAGTAAGCCCGGTGCATCCGCCCCCACTTTCCGATGGGGCGTTCATCGTCCACTGGCAATTCAATTGCCGGGATGTAGTAGTCCCCAGCAAGGATGTAATCAAGGCCGTTTGCCTCATCATGGATTCTCGGTTTCAATTCACTCATTGTGTTACCCTCCATCATTTTGGTAGCCGCTACTGTTAATACGGGTTCGGCATAAAGTGCGATACAAATCAGCTTTGTCGGAGGTAACAGGGATGCTATGTCCTGCGTGTAGTGTCATTCTTTATGAAAGGGTGGCATTCATGAAATTCCGGAAGGACGTGAAGTCGTTGGTGGCCTCATACAGACTGTCCACGCCATCGTTGACTGCGATGAAGCGCACACCGTAGCTGGGGAAGATGAGTTCACTGATATGGACAAGACCACAAATTATGCGGAGTTGCTGACAACAACCGAAAATTCAAACATAGGAGTTTCTGGTATGTTAAAATCAGAAACTCCTCTGTTTTGTGCTGGATATTCTATGAAGGCAAAGGGGCCGATTAGACCGATGCCTTATAGCCTATTGACAATCGGATTGTTTTGCCCTATAATTAAACTGTAAGTTTAATTATAGGGAGTGAACTTATGGGACGAAGAAAAAAAGAACCAAGGAGTGTGCATCGAGAAAATATTGCGTCCGTAGCTTCTAAACTATTTGCTGAAAGAGGGATTTCCTCTACATCTATGGATGACATAGCAAAGGCGGCCGGATATAGCAAGGCAACTCTCTATGTGTACTTTGAAAACAAGGAAGAAATTGTAAGCATATTAGTGTTAGACAGCATGAAAAAACTTTGTTCCTATATTTCTTCTGCTTTACAACATCAAAAGTCAACAAGGGCAAAGTACGACTTGATTTGCAAAGAGTTAGTACGGTATCAGGAAGAATATCCTTTTTATTTCAAGATGACGCTTGAAAAAATCAATATCAATTTTGAAAACCAGGATTTCTTCCCGGAAGAAAAAGAAAGTTATCAGGTAGGAGAAGAAATAAACAAAATGATAAAAGGACTTTTGCTGTCCGGTATTGAAAGCGGTGATCTGCGCCGTGATATGGAACTTATACCAACATCATTTTCATGTTGGGGGATGCTATCGGGACTTATTCTTTTGGCAGCGAATAAAAAGGACTACATCCAAAAGGAAATGGGCTTGTCCCCAAACGAATTTCTTCAACACGGCTTTAACATGATTTATCAATCTATTGCAAATACGGAGGAAACACAGTGAATTCAAAAAAGGTACTTGCTATTTTAGGCAGTCCTCGTGCGGATGGAGTAACTGCCACCATGTTAGACTATTCAATCCGCGAAGCAGAAAAAGCTGGATATATCGTGAGCAAAATCAATTTGTACGAAAAGCAAATATCCTTTTGTACTGGATGCAGAAGGTGTCTGGACTCTGGAATGTGTATTCAAAAAGACGATATGCAAGAAATCGTTCTATTGTTTCACGAAAGTCAAATTGTACTTCTTGCGGCACCTACATATTGGGCTAATGTCCCCGCCCCGGTAAAAAATCTGTTTGACCGTTTGCTGGGAACGGCTATGAAAGAAACTGCAACATTTCCAGAACCTCGATTGTCCGGGAAAAAATATATGCTCTTGACCGCCTGCAATACGCCAGCCCCATTTTCGTGGTTATTTGGACAGAGCAGGGGAGCAATACGAAACATGGACGAATTTTTCAAAACCGCTGGGATGAAGTCAATGGGGAAAGTAGTCTGTGCAAATGCTGGTAAAGCAAAGAAAGTACCTGAACAGATATTGCGAAAAATAGAGAGGTGTTGGAGATGAAATGCTCTATAAAAAAAGCAACCGTAACCATTATTGCTTTAGCTATTTTGGTAGGAGGCATTTTTCTTGCGATCTATTTGAAGCAAGTGGCCGATTATAAGCACGCTGTAAGTGAAATTTCTATTGAAGAAATCAGCCTTTCGGATATTCCGAATGGGGTCTATATTGGCGAATGCGATGTTAATTTCATCCATGCTAAAGTAGAAGTTACAGTACATGGTGGAGCAATTACAAACATCCGTATTTTAGAACACAAAAATGAGCGTGGCCAAGCTGCGGAAGCAGTTGTTGAGAAAATTATTTCAGAACAGAGGATAGATGTTGATGCCGTAACAGGCGCAACCAATTCCAGTACAGTTTTGAAAAAGGCAGTCGAAAACGCCCTTAAGGACAATTAGCGAAAAGTTAAGGTGTTTATGTAGCGGAGTGCCTACGGGACAAAGCTCTGATGGATAACGACTATGCCGCCAACAGCTATGCTCAGGACATGGATCAGGATCGTGTCTACGCGGAGGCAAGAAAACGCTTGAAGTGAGAAAGGGGGCGCGATCCCATGTCAATGAATATGTACACTGTTGCCGGGGACTGCCCCAGCAACGAAGAACTGGTCCTGCGGATACAGGCAGGGGATAAGAATGCCGCAGAGCTGCTCCTCTCACAGAACGAGGGATTTCTAACCTCCACTGCTATTCGTTACAAGAACCATAGCCGATTTTCCATATTGGAGGATCTAAAAAAGGAGGGTGCCATTGCACTGCTGGATGCGGCACAGTCCTTCGACTTAGCGCACGGCGCCCAATTTTTGACCTATGCTACGCCTGTGGTGGAAACGGTTATGCAGGATTATGCCGCCAGGAATTCTTTGTCTGTATGCCTGTCACCCAACCGCTATTATCAACTTCGTAAGGTAGCAAAACTCTGTGCCGCAAGCGATGACAACTCTGATGAACAAATCATCTCTAAAATCCAAACGGAGTTGCGTGTATCTGAAAAGGTGGCCCAAGCACTGCTGGTGGACTATTTGATGTTCTTCCGGGATATCGAATTGGATGCCAATGAGTATCGTGTCAGCATTGGCGGTGATCCCGCGAAAGCCTATGACCGCCGCATACAGCGGATACTGCTATTCCAACGAATCGAGGAAGTACTGAAACCCAGGGAACTGACCTTAGTGCGGCACTATCATGGCATCGGCCTACCGAACGAGGAAGGAATGACTTTTCAGAAACTGGCAGTTCAACTCAACTACAATGGGCCCAGCGGTGCGGAGAAAGCATACAAGGCTGCAATTCGGAAATTGAAGAAAGAACTCCACTCCGGTGCTTACGGGCAGTGGCTCTCAATTCAGAAAGCCATCGACAGAGCCAGAGCGGAAGCTGCAGCAGACTCTGGATATTACGCAACGCCGCAGACCACATGGTTGGATGAAAAGAATCTGGTGGAGCGGTTTATCTGCGAGGTAGTTGCGCTGACCCAAGTCCATAAGATATTTAGCGAGGCATTGGAGAATGAAGAAAAATAGCAGTACGGTACCGGGTGTCAGCCTGATACCGTACTGCTATTCGCTTATTCTGAATCTTCCTTTCCGGACATAGAAAGAGCGCCCAATCTCTTCGCCGTACAGCGAGAGACTGAGCGCTCTTTTTCGTATTGATTCAGTTCCGTGGAGAGTCGCCACGCCAGCGCAAATCCAGAGATGAAACTGTCGATGGAGGTTTCCTCTACAATGCGGTCTTTGGCATCAATGATCTGCAGCACCAACCGCCGTTCCGGTTTGTCCAGCACATTGATGAGGGTCTGATGGCATTCTTCGATCTCCTGCTTCTGTGCCGAAAGTTCCGGTGGGATATAGAAGCAGTCGTACAGGTCTTTGAGCAGTTTGTTCATGTGTTGCACCTCCTGGTAGCAACACACATTACTACTAACAATCCAGAAAGTCTACTGTCTTTTGAAAATAAAATGTATACGCTCGAGAGAAAATTCGAGATGTGTATCCAAAAACAAGATAGCTATCTTGAAAGCTGTTGTGTTTTATGCTATACTCTTATAAGTTATAAACCATACTCTGGTGTAAGCAGTCAAGTAAAATGGGCCAAATGGGGGTGCGGACGAAAACCTGGACCAAACTGAGGTGGAGGTATCCGCATGTATAGCTATGAAGAACGGAAAAAAGCAGTGGAACTATATATCCAGTATGGGTATAGGGCAGCGGCAGTAATCCGAGAACTGGGTTATCCAGACCGGCATACTCTCAAGAGATGGGCCAGGGAGTACGAAGAAGATAGAGACCTGCACCAGAGATATCGTTGTGCAGGAAAATATAGTAAGGAACAAAAAGAAGCCGCGTTAAAACACTACGCAGAACATGGGCGGTGCGCAGCTCAAACCACAAAGGCTTTGGGATACCCAAGTCCCACTGTTTTTCGCAGATGGCTGAATGAGACGTTTCCAGACAGGGAAAAACGTTGCGTATCCGGGAAAGCAATGGTAGAATATCCTCAAAAAGAGAAGAAGCAGGCTGTTATCGACTTATGTGCCCGTCAGGGTTCGGCGCAAGAGGTTGCCGCCGCCCACGGGGCAAGCCGCGTGTCCTTATACAAATGGAAGAAGCAGCTGCTTGGCGAGGAGCGATGTTCAGCCATGCCCAAAAGGAAAAATCCAGCGTCAGAAGATGTTGCCGCTTTGGAAAAGCGAATTGAGGATCTGCAAGCCCAGGAGGCCGCATTGGCCGAGAAGCTTTATCGGGCGCAGCTGGAATATGACATTCTTGAAAAGGCGGCTGAACTTCTAAAAAAAGCCCAGGGCGTCAATCTAAAAGCAATAAACAATCGAGAAAAGGCCGAAGTGATTGACGCCCTTAGAGATAAATATCGGCTAAAAGAACTTCTCTCGGTTCTGCATATGTCAAAAAGCAGCTATTGTTATCAAGAGAACTGTCTGCACAAACCAGACAAATACAAGGAGCTTCGCACGGAAGTACAGACTATCTTTCACACGGCGGACAAACGTTATGGATACCGCCGTATTCACGCAAGCCTGAAGAAAAGTGGGCGTCCAGTTTCAGAGAAAGTTGTCCGCAGACTGATGAAGGAGGAGGGGCTGGCGGTTCTCTACGTAAAACGTAAGAAATACAACGCCTATGCCGGCGAAATAAGTCCTGAGGTCCCCAACCTTGTCAATCGAGACTTCCATGCGGAAACGCCCAATACCAAATGGCTTACCGACATTACTGAATTCAGCATTCCTGCCGGCAAGGTCTATTTATCTCCAATCATTGACTGCTTTGACGGGCTGGTTGTATCCTGGTCTATTGGAGTCTCGCCAAGCGCCGATTCAGCAAACACGATGTTAGATGAAGCGATATCTCTTCTGAGGAACGGTGAGCTCCCTGTCGTTCATAGTGATCGAGGCTCTCATTATCGCTGGCCAGGCTGGATTGATCGGATGGAAGGAGCAGGACTGACCCGTTCCATGTCAAAAAAAGGACGTTCCCCAGACAATTCGGCCTGCGAAGGATTCTTTGGCCGACTTAAAAACGAATTCTTCTACGGCAAGCGGTGGAAAGACGTTTCCATAGAGGAATTTATTGGACTTTTGGATGGCTACATCCGCTGGTACAATGAATGCCGCATCAAAGAGTCACTTGGCTGGATGAGTCCATTGGAATACAGGAGAAGCCTTGGACTGGCTGCATAATAATTATGGAGGTAGAGTATGAAAGCTGGAGATTTGGTCGATCTGCTTATGTCGTATCAGAACGATGATGAGATTGAAATTGAGATTTATGAAACAACTTCAGGTCATTACATCGATACGACTGCCAGCATTTCCATTGTGGAAAATGACGCGTTTGTTCCTACGTTGAAAATTGACGTGGAAGCGGGCAAGTTCAAAGATTTCCTTTGATTTGAGATGGCATTGCTTAGGCTTTTAGGTCCAAGTAAATGTCCGCACCCCCAATTTCGCCACTGAAAGGATACCAAGGCTTGCCACGCAAGAGGACAAATCCGAAGTTTTTTATTCTGTCACTGTTTATCGTTTACACAGAATTTTATGGGGGCTCCGTCCAGAATTTCCCGGACGGCCTTTACATGGTAAGAACACATATTGTCCATCACTACGATGTCACCTGACCGAAGGGTCGGAAGTAAAGTCTTTTTCAAATACTGGACAAAACGTTCTCCGGTCGTTCCGCCATCTCAGGTCTTATGGTTTCTTTCCATTCTCTGCGTTTTTCCCGCACATCGAACACGCTCATTTGCATAGAGTGATTTCTTTTTCAGCGTATAGCCCATCGCGGCTATTGCCCGTTCCACAGCGATCCCTTTCGCATCATGGGTCCCTTCATAGCCTTGTACCAATAATTCTCGTGCTTCGTTGTGCAGCATATTTTCATCTTCTGATTCCGTTATACCACTTATATCAACCTTTGGCGCTTTTTTGATGGTTGCTATAGTATGTGGATATATTCACGGGGAGGGCCACTGCCGCAGGCGGGGGGGATTCAAAAACCGCCGGCTCCGCCGGCGGTTTTCTCACAGCCTGGTCTCCATCGGCACCGCAACGGTGTAATGGTTACTGCTGAGCTGCCGCAGCAGGGCAGACAGCACCCGCGCAGTATTCCCGCTCCCCTCCAGTGTGAGGTAGACGGTACGCCGACGGGTGCCCAGCCGGTTCAGGACGGTGCCGGCGAAGGCAGTCCCCCCCACTGAATCGCCGGGTTCCAAATACAGGGTCTCCTTCCAGCACACCCAGCCCTGCTCCTCCAGCCCGGCCCGCGCCCCGTCCGGGACGTAAGCCAGGGTGGTGCGGGTATGGGCCAGCTCCTCCAGGGCCAGCCGGCCCCGGCTGAGGGCCTCTTTCTCCCCCTCCCAGGCCAGGATTCCCACGCTGTGGCCGGTGCCCAGGATACGGCGGACCAGCCCTCCCTCCTCCTCAATCACCTGGGGAGCCAGGAAAAACAGGGCATACTGCCCCGTGCCGTCCAGGGTGTTCAAAATGGCGGACAGCCCGTCGGCGCTCTCACAGCGGAAGGCCAGATAGGTGGCCACGTTGCCCCCGTCCACCTCCGGGGGCTCGCTGGGGCTCACCGGAATGGTGGGGGTGGTCTCCGCAGGGCTGAGGCTCTGGGTGTAGTCCCGCAGACGGTTGTTAATCAGCTCCCGCGCCCGGTCGATAAACAGCCCGTCATCCAGCACCGCATCGGCGCTCTTGATGCGCACCAGATAGCCCTGGGAGATATAGCTCAGCTGGTTATAGCTGTACTCCAGTCCGAAGACGGAGCACACCACATACAGGGGGACATAGGGCTTTCCATAGCGCATAACGGCCCGGGCGTCGTAGGCCGCCCCAGTCATGTCGTCCCGGCAGGTGCCCCGCTCCAGATCAAAGACCAGCATCTGCTTCAGGTTGAAAATGGTCACGATGTGGCTCCTGTGGTTGTAGCTGGTGTACAGCCCCAGGCTCACCCCCACCCCGTTCTGGTTGGCGTCAAACACCGTGTAGGGCACATAGAGCGTCCCGCCGGACCAATAGGGCATGGAGCTGGAGGTCAACGGGGCCACACTGTCATTGATGCCGGTAAAATACAGGTTGGCCGCGGCGGCGGGCATCGGCTGAAACATCCCCACAGCCAGTATAACGGCCAGTACCAGCGGCAAAACAGGGCGTTTTTTTCTCACAGGCCCTCCCTCCTCTCTTTCGGTTGCCTTTCTGATTATACCATAGTATAATCATTTGGACAAGCGCCACTATTTTTAAGGAAATCTTTAAGGAAATCTTAATGAAAGCTAAACGGTCCTTCAACCCGGCCGTGGTACACTAAACCGCGTAAACCAAAACAGGGTCCCCGGAAAGGAGCCGTTAATATGGAAATCACACTGGAACTGGTAGAGCGCCTGAAGGAGAAGGCCGACGTCAGCTACACCCAGGCCAAGGAGGCCCTGGAGTACAGCGGCGGCAACCTGCTGGACGCGCTGATCTATCTGGAGGAGAAGGGGGCCATCCCCCGGGCGGAGGGCGCCTACTACTCCACCCGGAGCGAGACGCCTCCCCCGCCCCCTCCCGCAGAGCCCCTCCCCGCCCAGCTCCCCGCCAGAAAGAAAAAGGCCCACGGGCCGCGCCGTCCCAAGGGGGACGGTAGCCAGCGGTTTTTTAACAGCCTGCGCCGCTGGCTTATCGACAACGAACTGGAGATCTGGCGGCGCGGCCAGCCCATCACCGCCCTGCCAGTGCTGATTCTTCTTCTGCTGCTGTGCTGCGCCCCCTGGGTGACCATCCCGGCGCTGGTGCTGGGCCTCTTTCTGGGCCTGCGCTACCGCTTCTCCGGCCCCGACCTGGAGCGGGAGAGCCTGAACAACATGATGGGCTCGGTGGCCGACACCGCCGCCGACCTGGGCCACAAGGTCATGGACGAGCTGAAACACGACTGGCACTCTGATGAGAAGGACCAGAAATAGGGGCGGATGATATCCGCCCCTACACAACCGTACGAGGTGAACCAATATGTCAGAACGCATCCTTTTGGTGGAGGACGAGGAAAAACTGGCCCGCATGGTAGAGATGGAGCTGAAATATGAGGGCTATGAGGTGGAAAAGGCGCTGGACGGCCGCCGGGGCCTGGAGCTGGCCCTGGGCGGCTCCTTCGACCTGGTGCTGCTGGACATCATGCTGCCCCAGCTGTCCGGGATGGAGGTGCTGCGCCGCCTGCGGCGGGAGAGCCAGGTCCCGGTGATTATGTTAACTGCCCGGGACAGCGTGGTGGACAAGGTGGCTGGCCTGGACTCGGGGGCCGACGACTACATCACCAAGCCCTTCGCCATCGAGGAGCTGCTGGCCCGCATCCGGGCCGCCCTGCGGGGCAAGGGCGGTCTGGCCGCCCAGAGCCTCCCCTTGGCGGTGGGCCCGCTGGTGATGGACGTGGAAAAGCACCAGGTCACCGTCCGGGGCCGGAATGTGGAGCTGACCAAGAAGGAATTTGACCTGCTCCGCCATCTTCTGGAGAACAAGGACCGGGTCCTCACCCGGGAGGCCCTCCTAGACGCAGTATGGGGCTTCGACTTCGTGGGTGAGACCAACTCGGTGGACGTCTACATCCGCTTTCTGCGGAGCAAGCTGGACGACGCCTTTGGCCTGAAGCTTATCCACACCGTCCGGGGCGTGGGCTATGTCATCAAGGAGGAGTAACCATGGTCATTGTATACCGTTCCAACACCGGCTTTACCAGGGAGTACGCCGAAATGCTGGGCAAGGCGGAAAAAATGAAGGTCTGCCCCCTGGCCGAGGCCCAGAGCAAGGTGGGCTCAGGGGAATCCGTCTTCTACATGGGCCCTCTCATGGCGGGCCACATCACCGGAGTGGACCAGGCGGTGAAACAGTTCACCGTAAAGGGGGTATGTGGCGTGGGCATGTCCCCCGCCTCCCAGCAGGTGCTGGACACCCTGTCCAAGGCCAACTACGTCCCCAGCGCCCCTCTTTTCTACCTCCAGGGGGGCTGGGCCCCGAAAAAGGTGGGCTGGCTCAAGCGCCGGATGGTGGGCATGGCCACCAAATCCATTCGGGAATCCCTCCGGGACAAGGGCAGCCGCCGCACCCCTGAGGAGAACAAACAGCTGGACTTCCTCCTCCACGGCGGCAGCTTTGTGGCCTTTGAGAATCTGGAGACCATCCGGGAGTGGATGAAGGGTGCGTAATAAGCCTCCTTTTCCCCGCAAGGGGGACGCGATATCCGTAAGCGGCAGAGCCGCTAACGGATATCCAGTGAAAGGAGGTGCCCCAGTGCGCACACTGGGGCGGAGGATTGCATTTTGGCGAAGCCAAAATATGCGAAGCAAACGAGGGCCCGGGGACTTTTGTGGGGCGGGACGACCTCGGCCCGCCAAATCGATACGCTGGATGGAACGGTGTGCCAAATCGATACGCTGGATAAAATGGCGCGCCGGGGTCGTCGCGCCCCACAGGTGGGCGGAAACTTTATTTACTTCGTATGTTTTACTTCGTATGTTTTGCTTCGTAAAACGCAATCCTCAGTCAGCCTGCGGCTGACAGCTCCTTTCCAAAGGAGCCTTTTAAGGAGGTGAACCCCATGCCCCGCAGCCGGCACCGTTTTCAGACCCCGCCCCCATCGGACCCCATCGCCGCCGCCCGGGACTCCTCCCTGGCTCTGCGGCTGAACATCGGCTTTTTCCTGCGCCAGCTGGGCATTTTCTTGGTCATGGACCTGCTGCTGCTGGTGCTGGCCGTCTTCGGCATGTCCCTCTACGCGGAAAACCGGTGTGCCGACGTGGTGGAGCTGGTCAACCAGCGGGGAGTGCCCTCCGAGGACGCCCTGGCCTGGATGGAAGCCAGCGACTACACCATCACCCCTTTGGACCGCAACCCGGAGGGAATTGAATACACAGTCACCTCCTGGCTGCCCACCAGCCGCTGGGAGACGGTGGACGGCCTGCGCACCTGGGAGCTCAGCAGCTATTACACCATAGAGCTGCCCAACAACGGCAGACCCTACGCCGTCACGGTGGACACCTCGGGCATCTTCACCGGCCTGTGGTGGGCAGGTGTGGTAATCCTGATCTGCCAGGCCCTCTCCCTGCTCACCAACCTGTTCCGCAGCAACCGTTCTATCCGCAAGGTGCTCCGGCCCATCCAGGACCTGGCCGCCACCGCAGCCCGTCTCAACTCCATGACCCACATGTCCAAGCGGGAAATCGAGAGCCTGACCGGCGAGCTGGACAAGATTGATGCCGCCCACCTGGACAGCCGCATCGACCTGCCCCCCACCCAGAAGGAGCTGCGCTCCCTGGCGCAGGCCATCAACGAGTTGATGGACCGGGTCAATCAGGCTTACAGCGCCCAGATGCGCTTTGTCTCAGACGCCAGCCATGAGCTGCGCACCCCCATCGCCGTCATCCAGGGCTACGCCGCCCTGCTGGACCGCTGGGGCAAGACCGATCCGGAGGCTCTCCAGGAGTCCATCGACGCCATCCGGGGGGAGGCCGCCTCCATGGAACGGCTGGTGGAGCAGCTGCTTTTCCTGGCCCGGGGGGACAACGACTCCCAGCCGGTGAAGATGGAGACCCTCGACCTCACCGACCTGGCCGGCGAAGTCCTCCGGGAGGAGGAGATGATCCACCCGGAACGCACCTTCCTCCCCCGCTGGGGGGAGGACCCCGTCAGCATATATGCTGACCCCGGCCTGATGAAGCAGCTGCTGCGCATTTTAATGGACAACAGCCTGAAATACAGCCCCCCTGAGGGCCGCATCTACCTGCGGGTCCTGGCCAGCCAGGGCCATGTCCGCCTCACCGTCCAGGACGAGGGCATGGGCATCCCTCCCGAGGGCATCCCCCACATCTTCGAGCGTTTCTACCGCACCGACCAGTCCCGGGACCGGAAGACGGGCGGCACCGGCCTGGGCCTGTCCATCGCCAAGTGGATCGTGGAGCGCCACGGCGGCTGGTTCGAGGTAGTCTCCCGCCCCGAGGTGGGCACCCGCATCACCGTCGTCCTCCCCGCCCTCCAGAAAACAATTGACAACCCCTCTGCCGCCGCAGTATAATAGTAAAAAAGGAGGGATACCCTATGCTGGACGAACAGGACCTGTTGGCAATTGCTCAACTCATTGACCAGAAGCTGGAAGAAAAACTGGAAAAGAAGCTGGAAGAAAAACTGGCACGTCAGAAGGAAGAAATTCTAACCGAGGCCACCCACCGCATGCAGGTGCTGCTGGACGCGGAGGTCAAGCCCATGTTCAATCTGCTGGCGGAGGACATATCCATCATCCAGGAAAAGCTGATGCCCGAATCCCGCATCGAGCGGATTGAGGACGACGTCTGGGCGCTGAAGGCCTCCGTCCGGCGCATCAACCAGGACCTCCGCGAGCTGAAACAGGCCCAATAACCCACAGACCCTCCTCCCGGGAGGGCCTGTTTTTTTGGACATACCTCTCCCCCGCCCCGCATAGGATAAAAGCAACAGACCCTTGGTCGTTTGACGATAGGAGTGTTGCTTTTATGCAGACCAACAATAACAAAATTTTCCTCCGGGGCCGTCTGGCCGCCCCTCCCGCCCTCTCCCACATCAACCACGGCACAGAATACTTCCTCCTCCCTCTCACGGTATGCCGCCTCTCCGGAGCCGCCGACACCCTCCACGTGGTGGCCGCCCGGGACCAGCTGGCCGCCCTGCCCCCTCTGGGGGAGGACAGCCCCCTCACCGTCCGGGGGGAGGTACGCACCTTCAACAACCGCAGCGGTGTGGGCAGCCGGCTGGTGGTCAGCGTCTTCGCCCGGGAGCTCTCCCAGGAAGACGGAGAGGACGAGAACCACCTGGAGATATCCGGTGCCCTGTGCAAACCGCCCGTCCTCCGCACCACCCCCCTGGGCCGCACCATCTGCGACATGATCCTGGCCGCCAACCGCCGCTACGGCCGTGCGGACTACCTGCCCTGCATCGCCTGGGGCAGCCTGGCCTACCGCTGCGGCTCTATGCAGGTGGGGGACCGCCTGGCCCTGGAGGGCCGCCTCCAGAGCCGTATCTATACCAAGGAGGTGGACGGCCGCACCCAGGAGCGCACCGCCTTTGAGGTATCCATCATGTCGCTGGCCGACGAGGATACATACGCCCTGTAGGGGCGGCCCGGCCGCCTGCGGAGTGCAAACAGGCTTCCCCATCGTTTTTTAGAAGCTTCTCTCCGCATAATTTCCTCAAAAGGGCAAAACAATAGGGATACATCCATTGAACAAGGAGGTATCCCCATGAAGCGCAAACCCCTGGCTGCCGCCCCTGTGCTGGTGCTGGCCCTGGCCTTTACCCTGATGCTCCCCACCTCCGCCTTTTTCTGGAACAAAAAGGCAGACGCCCCCTATGTGGCAGACTTCTCCAAAAACGGCCTGATCGGCTCCTCCATCGTCTTCAGCCCGGAGGACTTCACCGTCCGGCCCGACGGCAAAACTGCCCTCAGCGGCATCACGGTGGACCAGCTCCCCGACCCCGGCGCCGGCACTCTGTGCGTAGGCGACCAGCCGGTGCAGCCCGGCTCCTACGTGGACGCCACCGCCCTGGCCGGCCTGCGGTTCCAGACGGCAAAGAGTCCCACCGTCACCACCACCACCCTGGTCTTCACCCCCTCCCTCTCCTCCGCCCAGGAGGTCCCCCCCGCCACCGTCACCATTTTCCTCCTCTCGGAGGCCAACAATCCCCCGGTGGCCCGGAACATGGAGCTGACCACCTATAAAAACGTGGCCATCACCGGCTACTTCGACGCGGTGGACGGCGAGGGGGACGCCCTCACCTTCCAGCTCACCTCCACTCCCGCCCGGGGGGCGGTCACTCTGGCGGAGGACGGCTCCAGCCAGTTCGTCTACACCCCCTACGAGAATAAAACGGGCTCCGACTCCTTCACCTACGTGGCTATCGACCCCGCCGGCAACACCTCCCCCGAGGCCAGGGTGTCCCTGCGCATCAACAAGCCGGACACCAAGGTGATCTACTCCGACCTGGACAACCACCCGGTGAAGAAGTCTGCCATCCGCCTGGCGGAGGAGGGGGTCTACGTGGGCCGGTACGTGGACGGCCGCTACTTCTTCGATCCCGACCAGACCGTCACCCGGGCCCAGTTCCTCACCATGGCCATGTCGGTGGCCGGCCTGGAGGACCTGGAGGGGGCCACCCTCACCGGCTTCTCCGATGACGACGCCATCCCCACCTGGGCCAAGGGGGCGGTCTCCGCCGCCCTGAAGGCGGGGGTGGTCCAGGGCTCCCGGAGCGAGAGCGGCGCCCCCATCTTCGGCGCCCAGGAGACCATCTCCCGGGCGGAGGCCGCCGTCATGCTGGACAACCTGTTGGAGATTACCGACGTACCGGTGGCCGTCTTCTCCCCTGACAACGGCCACTGGGCCGCCCAGGCGGCGGCCAACCTGTCGGCCTCCGGCATCTTCCGGGGGCAGGCCGCCGGAGCCGTCCAGCTGGCCGACACCCTCACCATGGCCGACGCCGCCGAAATGCTGGACGGCGCACTGGACATGATGGACGCCCGGAGCAGCGGCAGCTGGCTGCCCTGGACCTGAATACAGAAAGCGGTCTGTCCAGAAGGACAGACCGCTTTTGCAGCAGTTGAAAAGCCCTCAGACCAGCGCCGGGCCCTTTGTAATGGCCATTTTCAGCAGCACCGGCGTAACCAGGGCCGAGGCGATCACCGCCAGCACAATGGCGGGCAGGATGGAGGGGTCGATCATCCCGGCGCTGATGCCCCGCTGGGCCACCATCAGGGCCACCTCGCTCCGGGCCACCATACCGATGCCCACCACCAGCGCCTGGTGGCGGCTCATGCGGCAGACCAGTCCGCCCAGGCCGCAGCCCACAATCTTGGACAGCACAGCGGCCAGCACCAGCAGCAGGGCAAACACCAGAATACCGGAATTCATATCCCGCAGGTTGGTCTTCATGCCCACGCTGGCAAAGAATACCGGGGTAAACACCATATAAGAGGTGACGGTAAACTTCTTGGCCACAAACTTTCGGGCCTTGGTCACGTTGCACAGAATCAGGCCGGCGAAATAGGCCCCGGTGATGTCGGCCACCCCGAACCACTCCTCAGCGCAGTAGGCCATCAGCAGGCAGAAAGCCAGCGACCACACCGCCACCCGGCGGCTGTGCCAGTGCTCCTCAGCCACATAGACGAAAATCCGCCGGACCACCAAGCCCACTGCCAGCACAAAGGCGAAGAACAGCACAATATGCACCAGCACCTGCACCGGGTCGGAGTCGCCGGAGCTGAACGCGCTGAGGACCGACAGCACCACAATGCCGATGATGTCGTCAATGAGGGCGGCGCTCAGCAGGGTGGTGCCCGTTTTCGTCTTCAGCTTGCCCATCTCGTTCAGGGTCTCCACCGTGATGGACACCGAGGTGGCCGAGAACACTGAGCCCATAAAAGCGGATTTCAGCAGGTTATAGGGGGTAAACTCACCTCCGCAAAAGAAGAAAAAGTACAGCCCGCCGCATAGAAACAGGGGGATAAACACCCCCAGCACCGCGATCACGCTGGCCTGGAGCCCGGTCTCCTTCAGCTCCTTCATATCGGTGTCGATGCCGGCGGTGAACATCAGCATAATCACGCCGATCTCCGCCGCCTTCACCAGAAAGTCGGTGCTCTCCAGCACGCCGAAGCCGCTGGGCCCCATGACGATGCCCGCCAACAGCGCCCCCACCACCTGGGGCAGGTGGACCCGCTCGGTCAGCAGTCCGAACACCTTGGTGGACAGCAGGATAATTGCCAGCAGCAACAGATAAGTATAGGATTCCATCTTTCTTCCCTCCCACGCAATCGCCCGGCCTTTCGGGCATCCCTGTATTATACGCACCGGAATTTGGGAAGTCAATGGTCAAAACAGCGGGAAACCTTTTCGGTTTCCCGCTGTTTTTAGTCGAAATACAGGGACAGTCCGGGTGTTCTTGTTCAATCACGACTGAAATTCTGCCAGAGCGGCCTTGTATTCCTCCAGGTCCGCCGCCCAGGCCACGTTGTCCGGGTCAGTCTCCAGGTTGGGCCGGGCCACCGCCAGAACGCCGGCAAAATATCGGCTGAACCGGTCTGCGCCGAGGGCGTCCAGATGGTGGGCGTCATAAAACATGTCCTGCGTCAACCCCATGGAGTAATAGTCCTCATTGAAGTCGTGGAATGGGACATTGTATCTCTCTGCGGTAGCCTTTACCGTGTTGAGCATGGGCTTCTCCTCCAGCTCCAAGTTGCAGGGCGTTTTAATCAGCCACAGCTCAACCCCCTTCTCCTGGCACAGCTTTATAATTTCCTCCAGCCAGTACTGGTTTTTCTCCAGCAGAGGGGTCGTTCCGCCCACTGTCTCAATGGGTGGGCGGGGCTGGGGCGTCTCCTGGGGCGCCAGCATGACAAAGCCCTTATAGGGATCCCGAACCTGAGACCGGCGGAAGGTAAAATCAGACCTGTGCATCTCCTTCCACCGGCTGTGGTACATCATAAAGTTGAACAGCAGCCCGAACCGGCTCTCCCAATCGGGGGCTGACTGCCCTGCCAGCTTCACCTTGTCCCAGGACAGAGCCAGGTCGTCCATATAGGCGTAGCTGACGGGGATGGTGTCCTTCTCCGCAAAATATTCCTGATCGCTGAAGGCCATGCGGAACTCCACCACGACCAAGGCGGGAGACTGAGTCTTCAGCGCCTCTTTAACATAGGTATAGGTGGCCCACATGGGCTGCTGCTGGGTGGCAAGGACATAGCTTTTAACGCCTGTCTCCTCCCAGATGGCCAGCGGACTGAATGCGGCGTAAGCGTGGCTGGGACCGAAGTACATAACCTCAAACCGGTCCTCCTCATTGTAAAAGCCGCCCACCTTGTTGGTCATATCCCAGGGCCTGTCCAGCGATTTCCGGGCCATCACCTTCTGAACGGGATACAGAATCAATCCCAGCAGAACCAGAAAGGCAACTGTTTTCACAAAAAATTTCTGCGTATCCTTCATGGCTTCACCTCAAAACTGGAAATAGGTAAAGGCCTTAACGTCGTAACCCGGGCCGTAAACCCCAAAGACCAGCACAATCATCACCAGACCCAGATAACAGGCCCACCGTATCGCCACAGGCCAGCGGGACACCATGGCAATGGCGTCTGTCCTCTCGTCGGCCAGGTCGAACAGGAACAGAAGCAGCAGCGCCCCGGCCAGCACAGCCGTCTCGATCATCCCCGGATTCAGAGTGGACAGGGCCGTTTTCACATACAGCGCCGGGCTGCCGATCCCCCACAGCAGGTGGCGGACCACATACAGTGCCTCTTCGATATTGGCCGCCCGGAAGAAAATCAGGGAGAAGCAGGACAGCGCGAAGGTGGTCACAATGGCCAACAGATGGAGCGGGGGCGACTTGGGCGGCTCCTTGCCCCGGTGGAACGCCCGCTCCAGATTGAGATACACCGCCTGAAGCAGCCCCCACACCACAAAGGACCACTCCGCCCCGTGCCACAGGCCGCTGAGGAAGAACGTAACCGTGGTGAACCAGTACTGCTTAACCCTCCCCTTCCGGCTGCCCCCCAGAGGGATATACACATACTCCGTGAACCACCGGCTCAGGGAGATATGGTTGCGCTGCCAGTAGTTGCCGATGGAGTGGGAGAAGAAGTATGGGGATTTAAAGTTGACCATCAGGTCCACCCCCATCATCCTAGCCGCCCCCCGGGCGATGTCAGAGTAGCCTCCAAAGTCACAGTAGACTTGAAAAGCGAAGGCACAGGTGGCAAGGACCAAGGCTCCGCCCTCATATTTGCCCAGATTTTGATACACCGGGTCCACAATGAGCACAGCCAGCTGGTCGGCCACCACCATCTTTTTAAAGAAGCCCCACACCATCAGCTTGGCCCCCCAGGCGGCGTTCTCATAGGTAAACGGGTGCTCTTCTTTCAGCTGGGGCAGCAGGTCAGTGGCCTTCTCAATAGGTCCGGCCACCAGTTGGGGAAAGAAGGAGACGAACAGGGCAAAAGTAACAAAGTCCCGCTCCGGCTCCAGCTTACCCCTGTAAACGTCCAGGGTATAGCTCAGCGTCTGGAAGGTGTAGAAAGAGATGCCCACCGGCAGGATGATATTCAGCGCCGGTGCGGAGAAGGGGATGGACACCGCCCGGCACAGGGCGGTAAGGGTCTCACCGAAGAAGTTCAGGTATTTAAAGAAGAACAGTAACCCCAGGTTCATGGTCAGGCTTAGAGCCAGCAGCCATTTTTTCCGCCCGGGATACCGCGCCATCCCCAGGCCGCAGAAGTAGTCCACCAGGGTGGAAAACAGGATCAGGACAATAAACTCCGGCTTCCAGCACATGTAGAAGTAGTAGCTGGCAGCCAGCAGCATATACTTCCGAAACCGGAAGGGCAGGGCGTAATACAGCACAAAGACACAGGGGAAAAAAATCAGGAAGGGCAGGGAGTTAAACAGCATAGCGGGCCTCCTGGAGAAAATGTTTTCTGGACAAGTATAGCACAATGGCCCCCAAAAGGAAAGCTAAGTTTTCATCAAAGAAGCATCCCCCAATGTTAATAATGGGTATGTTCGGGACTCCAGCCGCAAGGTGCGGGCCGTATTCCGGGCAAAGGCTGAACGAGGGGAGCGCTTGGGGGCCAGGCTACCGGCGCGGCGAGGATGACAGAAAACGGCTGGTGGTAGATGGCGAGGCCGCCGGACTTTCCGGGCTGGTCAGGACGCTGCGGGACTACTCGCCGGAGGACGAGACCCGACAGATACCGAAAATGCAGAACCGCCTGTATCTGCGCACCAAGAAATCCAGCGTGGTCCTCCGCAACGGCCTGATCTCCCTGCTGCCAGACCTTCCCCGGTGTCAACACGCTTTTTGGCAGCCAGCCCAAGCGTTCCAACGGGCATTTCAAGTGGGTGGCCTCGCCCCGGCCTTTTGCACCTCCGCCCGCCCGCCGCCATACAATGGATTAGAAACCTGCCGCCGCTCCAACGGCGGTTCTGGAGGTATTCTATGAAGCACGAATTAAACATCTGGGTGGTGGGCGGCGACCTGCGGCAGGAAAAGCTGGCCCAGCTGCTGGCCGAAGACGGCCACACCGTCCATACCTACGCCCTGGGCCAGCCCCAGGAGGCCGTTTCCGGCCTTACCGCCGAGTCCGCCCTGCGCCAGGCAGACAAGGCGGATTGCGTCATTCTTCCCCTTACAGTCACCACCGGGAATGGGCTGCTCAACGCCCCCCTCTCCCTGTCGGAGCACCCCCTGCCCCCCATTTTAGACCAGCTCTCCCCCCGGCAGTTCCTCTGCGGCGGACGGGTGGACCGGGAGACGGAGGAGCTGGCCCGGGAGCGCGGCCTCACCATTCATGACTACTTTGCCCGGGAGGAGCTGGCGGTGGCCAACGCTGTCCCCACGGCGGAGGGGGCCGTTCAGCTGGCCATGGAGCACCTGCCCATCACCATCCACGGCTCCCGGGTGCTTGTAATAGGCTTCGGCCGGGTGGGACGGCTCACCGCCCAGCGCTTCCAGGCCCTGGGCGCTCGGGTAAGCGTGGCTGCCCGGAAGTATGAACAGCTGGCCTGGGCCCAAGCTCTGGGCTTCGGCGGGGAGCATCTGGCCCATCTCAAAGGCTGGCTGTGCGGCTACGACCTCATTGTCAACACCGTCCCCGCCCAGGTGCTTGGCCAGGAGGAGCTGGAGGACGTCAAGCCCGACTGCCTCATTCTGGACCTGGCCTCCAAGCCGGGAGGGGTGGACCTGGTCGCGGCCGGCGCGCTGGGTCTCACGGTGGTCTGGGCTCTGTCCCTCCCCGGTAAGGTGGCCCCGGTGACGGCGGGGGCCGCCATCCGGGACACCATCTATAACATGCTGCGGGAAATTGGAATGTAACACGCTGCGGGGGCAGCCCTTGTCCGCCCGGAGCTCCCGCCCCTGCCCGTTTAAAATCGAAAGGAAGATTCTCATTGGAAAATAAAACCGTAGGATTCGCCATGTGCGGGTCCTTCTGTACACACGCCAAGGCAATGGAGGCGCTGGAGCAGGTGAAGGCCCGCTTTGAGCGGGTGGTGCCCATTGTCTCCCAGGTGGTGGCGGACACCGACACCCGTTTCGGCAAAGCTCACGACCTGATGCGGGAAATGGAGCGCATCTGCGACCACCGGGTCATCACCACTATCAAAGGGGCGGAGCCCATCGGGCCCCAGAAGCTTCTCGACCTGCTCATCATCGCCCCCTGCACCGGGAACACCCTGGGCAAGCTGGCGGCGGGGGTGACCGACTCCAGCGTCACCATGGCGGCCAAGGCCCACCTGCGCAACGAGCGCCCGGTCCTTATCGCCCCCTCCACCAATGACGGGCTGTCCGCCTCTGCAGCCAGCATCGGCGCCCTGCTGCCCCGGAAATACATCTATTTCGTCCCCTTCGGTCAGGACGACTTTGAGAAAAAACCCACCTCTCTGGTGGCCAACTTCTCTCTGGTGGCCGACGCCGCCCAGGCGGCCCTGAACGGAACGCAGCTTCAGCCGCTCCTGCTGCGGAGCTGATCCCCGCCGCAACTGGCAGGGCCCCCGGCGAAAACCGGGGGCCCTGCCAGAAAAGAGAGGGTACAATTGACTATATAAACCGTCCGCAGACGGGGATTTTTGGTCTGCCGCACCGGAGCAGCTGCCCGCAGGACGGCAGTGGGGCGCGTACCCCGCGCCGTAGGGTGTTGCCAAATATGTCCGGTCTTCTGCGCAGTCTGCCGGACCGTGGGACCGCTTTTGCCGTCCCGGGAGGAAATCAGATCAGTTCCTTGATCTGCCCATAGGATACCACCTCCGGCCCTGTAATTCTTCACCAGAGTTGGAACTTTTTGTGAAAAATATGTGAAGATAACCGGGACGGCTTCCGCCGCCCCGGTCATTTTTACATATCGTGTCCTTCCCGCTTCATCCGCATCTCCAGAGGATCGGCCATAGGGTCCTGGGCGTTTGTGGCGGTGTCGGTGCGGTTCTGGCCGGCAATGGGGGCGGAGCCCCGCAGGTCCCGGCCGGTACGGGGATCCCGGGCCTGTTGCTTTTTGGGTTTGCTCATGATAAGACCTCCTTGTTTTGGATGGTCCTAGTATGTCCCAAGACCCGGAAAAAATCCAAACTCATGCCGCCTTTGTGCCGATAACGCCTGAAAAGGGAAAGGAGCACATCCCCAACGGCAGCGGGCCGAACTTACTGCGTGGCCACCGCCTCGGCCACCCGGATACCGTCCACGGCGGCGGAGACGATGCCACCGGCGTAGCCCGCCCCCTCGCCGCAGGGGTAGAGGCCCCGGAGGGCTGACTGACAGCCTGCGTCCCGCAGGATGCGCACCGGCGAGGAGGACCGGGTCTCCACTCCGGTGAGTATGCCGTCCGGGCTGGCAAAGCCGTGGAGCTTCCGGTCCAGCAGGGGGAGGGACTGGGCCAGGGCCTCCCCCACATAGCCGGGCAGGCAGGGGGAGAGGTCGGTCCATACCACCCCGGGGCGGTAGGTGGGCGCCACCATCCCCGGGCCCTCCGAGGGGCGGCCCTGCAGGAAGTCCTCCACCCGCTGGGCCGGGGCTCGGAAGCTTCCGCCCCCCAGGCGGAAGGCGGCCGCCTCCCACTGCTCCTGAAAGCGGACGCCGGCGAGCACATCCTCCCCGGGGAAGTCCTCAGGGCCCACCCCCACCAGCAGACCGCCGTTGATGTTCTCCCCGTCCCGGGCGCGGTGACTCATCCCGTTGGTGACCACGCCCCCCTGCCGGGAGGCCGCCGCCACCACCTGTCCCCCGGGGCAGACGCAGAAGGTGAAGACCGACCGGCCGCCGGGCAGGTGGCAGGCCAGCTTATAGTCGGAGGGGGGCAGCTGTGCCCAGGCGGGGCCGTACTGGCTCAGGCTGATATCCCGCTGCCGGTGCTCCAGCCGCACGCCGACGGCAAAGCCCTTCCGCTCCATGGGCACTCCGGCCTCCCGGAGCATGGCAAAGGTGTCCCGGGCGGAGTGGCCCGGGGCCAGAATCAGAGCGTTGGCCGCCAGAAGGTAATTTTCCCCTTGGGGGCCCTCCACCTCCACGCCGGTCAGACAGCCGCCGCTCACCGTCAGGCCGGTGAGCTTATGGCCAAAGCGGATATCACAGCCCAGAGCGGCCAGCTCCCTCCGGATAGCCTTCACCACCTCCCGGAGCACGTCGGTGCCCACATGGGGCCTGTGGGAGTATTTCACGTCGGCGGGGGCTCCCGCCTCCACCAGGGCGTCCAGCACGGCGGAGATACGTGCGTCGTGGGTACCGGTGGTCAGCTTGCCATCGGAGAAGGCCCCCGCGCCCCCCTCGCCGAACTGGACGTTGGACGCCTCGTCCAGAACGCCGGTGGACCAGAAGTCCCCCACGTCCAGGGTGCGCCTGTCAATGTCCCGGCCCCGCTCCAGAATGACGCAGGGCAGGCCGTTCCGGGCCAGAAACAGGGCGGCAAACAGCCCCGCCGGGCCCATCCCCACCACCACCGGGGGGGTGACGGACCTCCGGGTCACCGCCGGGAAGGTATAGGGGGTCCGCTCCACCAGGGTGACGCGGCCCTTGGGCGCCGTCCGCAGCAACGCCGCCTCGTCGGGCATAGATACCTCCACTGTGTATACATAGTGGACATCCCGCTTATTCCGGGCGTCAATGGACTGCCGGACGATCTCCAGCTCTCCCAGCGCCCCGGGGCGCACCCCCAGCACCCGGGCCGCCCGACCCCGCAGCTGCTCCATGCCGCCCCCGACTGGCAGCGGCAGATTTCCGATCCGAAGCACGCGCATCCCTCCTGTTTTTCCTTATTGTACCATAGAAAGGCCCTCACCGGAAGCTTTTCGACAAAATTCGTCATTTTAGAACAATTTAGGCTTGTGCTTGGCCCAGTTATCCTCCATATTTTTTATCAGGGAGAATTTTCCACCAATTCCGGTGGAAACCTACCCTTAGATAAAAAAATTTGGAGGTAAACACTATGGCAAGAAAGACTGTGGAGCGTAACATTTCCTACGACGACATCCGCAAGATCTATTACGTAAGCATGGACCTGGGCAAGGACAAGGAGGGTAAGCGGGTCAAGCGGTATCAGACCTACCGCACCCTCTACGCCGCCCGAATGGGGCTGCGGAACTTCCTCACCCACCGTGAGGAAGAGCTGCGCACCCCCAAGCACGACCTGACCCTGGCCGACTGGCTGGAGAGCTGGATGGAAAACATCGTCCGGCCCACCCGGGCGGAGACCACGGTCTACGGCTACCAGAAGATCATCAACAACCACGTCCTCCCCGCTCTGGGACACATCCCCCTGCTGAAGCTCACCCCCATGGACATCCAGCAGTACTACATTCAGGTCCAGCAGACCGCCAATCTGTCCGGCAACACCCTGCGGCGGCACCATGACCTGCTGTCCTCCTCCCTGCGCTCGGCGGTGCGGCAGGACAAGCTGCTGGTCTCCCCCATGGACCGGGTGGAACCTCCCCGGGCCAAGCAGAAGGAGGCCTCCTACTACCGGCCGGAGGAGCTGAAGCAGCTGTATGCCCTGCTGGAGGGCCACCCCCTGGAGCTATGTGTCAAGCTGGCGGGCAGCCTGGGGATGCGCCGGGAGGAAATCTGCGGCCTGAAATGGGACTGCATCGACTACCAGCGCCAGCTGCTCTATATCCGGGAGGCCCGCACCGCCTTCGGGGCCACCATCGTCCAGAAGGAGACCAAAACCCGTTCCTCGGTGCGCACCCTGTTCCTGCCTGACGACGTGGCCCGGCTGCTGCAGCTGGAACAGGCGCGGCAGGAGGCCTGGCTGCGGGATGGCAAGCTGAAGGAGCCCAGCCAGTTCGTGGTACTGGACCACAAGGGCTACCCCTACTCCCCCAACGCCCTGTCCCTGGCCTTCACCCGGTTTGTGCGGAAAAATGACCTGCCCCGGGTTACCCTCCACGGCCTGCGCCACTCCTTCGCCACCGTGGCCTCCTTCCAGGGGGTGCCTCTGTTCGATATCGGCAAGGCTCTGGGCCACGCCACCCCCGCCACCACCGGCAAAATCTACACCCACCTGGTGGACCACACCCATGAGGAGACCCTTATGAAGGTATCTGACGCGCTGAAATAACAAAACAGGGACCGCCCAGAGCGGTCCCACCTTATTTCCTTTCCAGACAGCGAGAAAGCACCCCTTTCAAGGGCGTGATATCATAGACAGATTCCTCCATTACTGCAAGCAGATGTTCCGGCTCAACTGCGTTCCACAGCACCCTATATCCGTTACGGTCAAAGAGCAGGCGCATAAATTCCCGTATCGTGCGGCCGTTTCCCTCCCGAAAGGGATGAATATAGTTCAATTCCGCAAAATAATATGCGCCTCGGTCGATGATCTCCTCAAAGCAGCAGCCTGTCAGACAGTTTTCTTCCCGGAGCTTCGACAGCAGCACTTTCAATCTGGGTGGAATCTCTCTCCAGGACAAAAACCGGGTTGCCCCCTTCATGATATCCTCCCGCCTGTAATGCCCGGCAAAAAAATAGATGTCGCCAAAGAGATACCGGTGTATACGGCAAAGCTGGCGCGCAGAAAAACGCCCCTCAATCGGGTGCAGCAGCAAATCATTCTGACGAATCGCCGTTAAGTCCGTCTCAACCAGCTTCAGCTTGGCCCCATCACGCAGGCCAAAGCGATTTTTCAACACGCCGTTGTCCCGGTAACAGTAGACCGATCCAGCCGTCGTGTATACCTCATACCTGCTAAACTCATCGTCCATAATCTTCCGTTTTCTTCAACCCATACCGGTTCAACACAGCCTGAATCGCACTATTTACGTCGATTTCTCCCTGTGAAAGACGGCTGCAAAGGCGCAATGCCTCCCGGCTGGGAATAAGATTCTCTACAGCATGCGTTGCCAAGGTATATTCGACCTGTCCGCTGCGTTTTTCCACCATACCCCTCACGTCCCTTCCTGTTTAGTATACCTCATTTTTTCAAAAATGCAAGCCATTCCCCCGGTTCAACTCGTCCCTTAAATCGGGAAAGCCTCCGGAAATGCCAGCTGATACGTCATGCAGGGCAAGGGCTCTGCCCTTGTCTCCTCTCACCCGCCCTTGCCCTATGCACAGACACCTTTCCAACACTTGAAGCTAGTTACCTATTGCGGAACCCGGGCAAACGTAGTATGATGTACCAGACAACAACCCGCCCCTCCGGGCGAAAGGAGAGATCATTATGTGGTTTGACGAGGCAGTCATTTATCAAATCTACCCCCTGGGCCTGTGCGGCGCGCCGGCGGAAAACGACGGGGTAGTGACTCCCCGCGTCCTGCGTCTGCTGGACTGGGTGGAGCATATCAAAAAGACCGGAGCGGACACCGTTCTGCTCAACCCGGTATTCGACAGCGACCGCCACGGCTACGACACCCGGGACTACTTCCACACGGACCCCCGCCTGGGCGCCGACGACGACCTGGCCCAGGTCTGCCAGGCCTTCCACAACGCCGGTATCCGGGTGATGCTGGACGGAGTCTTCAACCACGTGGGCCGGGGCTTCTGGGCCTTCCGGGACGTGCAGGAGAAAAAGTGGGACAGCCCCTACAAGGACTGGTTCCACATCAGCTTCGACGGCAACACCGAGCACAACGACGGCTTCTGGTACGAGGGCTGGGAGGGCCACAACGAGCTGGTCAAGCTGAACCTGTTCAACCCGGCGGTGGTCCAGCACCAGTTCGACGCCATCCGCTCCTGGGTGGACCGCTTCGGCATCGACGGCCTGCGGCTGGACGTGGCCTACTGCCTGCCTCCGGAGTACCTCAAGCAGCTGCGCGCCTTCACCAACTCCCTCAAACCTGACTTTGTACTGATGGGCGAAACCCTCCACGGGGATTACAACCGCTGGATGGCCGACGACATGTGCCACTCGGTCACCAACTACGAGTGCTACAAAGGGCTGTGGTCCGCCTTCAACTCCATGAACATGTTTGAGATCGGCCACTCCCTGTCCCGGCAGTTCGGCCCCGAGCAGTGGACCCTGTACAAGGGACGGCATCTGCTGTCCTTCCTGGACAATCACGACGTGGACCGCATCGCCTCCAAGCTGACCAACCCCGACCATCTGCGCCCCGCCTGGGCCATGGCCTTCGGCATGCCCGGGGTGCCCGCCGTTTACTACGGCAGCGAGTGGGGGATGAAGGGAGCCAAGGGCCGCGGCAGCGATGCGGAACTCCGCCCCGCCCTGGAGAGGCCGGAGTGGAACGACCTCACCACCTGGATTTCCAAGCTGGCCGAGGCCAAGAAGGGCAGCAGGGCCCTGTGTTACGGGGCCTACCGCAATGTGGTGCTTACCAACAAGCAAATGATTTTCGAGCGGGCCTGCGACGGCGAGCGGGTGCTGGTGGCCATCAATGCCGATTCCTCCCCCTACACCGCCCATTTCGACGCCGGCTGCGGCCTGGCGGTGGACCTGATTTCCGGGGAGAAGCACGACTTCGGCGGAGGCTCCGAGCTGCCCCCCTACAGCGCCTTCTTCTGGAAATGTGAGCGGTAATGTGAGCAAACCGGCCTTTGCAATAAATATCCCCCGGCTATGCCGGGGGATATTTATTCAATTTTATAGATTTTTCTATACAGCTCCCACAGTTTTCGCTAAAATAAACTGATATTCCACAAATTTTTCTTAGGAGGAAAACAGGAATGTCAGGAAGAACATACGGGTATGTCCGCATATCCACCAAGGCCCAAAAAGAGGACCGGCAGCTGATTGCCATGCGGCAGTTTGGAATCCCGGAGGAGCACATCATAATCGAGCGGCAGTCCGGCAAGGATTTTGAACGCCCGGTTTATCTCCGGCTGACCCGGGCGCTGCGCAGCGGCGACGTGCTGGTGGTCAAAAGCATCGACCGTCTGGGGCGCAACTACAAGGAGATTCTGGAACAGTGGGCCGGCCTGACCAAGGAGCGCGGGGTGGCCATTGTGGTGCTGGACATGCCCCTGCTGGACACCAGAACCGACCGTGACCTCACCGGTGTGCTCATTGCGGACATCGTGCTTCAGCTCCTCAGCTACGTGGCCCAGACCGAGCGGGAGTACATCCGCCAGCGGCAGGCCGAGGGGATCGCCGCCGCCAGGGAACGGGGCGTCCGGTTCGGGCGGAAACCCATCCCCATGCCGGAGCAGTTCACCGGGCTGGCTGAGGCCTGGTGGCACGGCCGCGTCACCGCCGTCCAGGCGGGAAAGGCGCTGGGTATCTCCCGCACCACCTTCAAGCACCGGGCTGAGGAGTGGTGCGCCGCCGCCGGACTGGGCAAACGAGCGGCCCCCTGCCGGGCAGAGGGCCGCATTCAGATAGGCAAATGAACGTTTGAAGCAAGACGGAGCGCAGAGACGGCTCAGCCATGCGGGGGGCTACTTCTTCCGCTTCTTCTTGTCAAAGAGCCCCTTCAGCCCCCCCTCGGGAGCCTCCTCGCCCATGGCGGCGGCGAAGGCGTGCAGAGCCGATTTCTGCTCCGCGTTGAGAGAGGTGGGCACCTGTACCTTCACAGTAACGTACTGGTCCCCCCGGCGGCCGCCCCGCAGCTCGGGGATACCCTTCCCCCGCAGGCGGAAGGTGGTGCCTGTCTGGGTGCCGGCGGGGAGGCTGTACTTCACCTTTCCGTCGATGGTTGGAATCTCCAGCTCGGCCCCCAGAGCCGCCTGGCAGAAGCTCACCGGGCACTCATACAGCACAGTGGTGCCCTCCCGCTGGAACTGGGGGTGGGGCTTGATCTGGACCCGCACCAGCAGATCGCCGGCGGGACCGCCGTTGGTCCCTGCGTTGCCCTGACCCCGCATGGAGACGGCCTGGCCGTCGTCGATACCCGCCGGGATGGTGACGGAAACGCGCTGTTTCTTCCGCACGCTCCCCGCCCCGCCGCACTTCTTGCAGGGGGTGTGGATAAGCTTGCCCGTACCCCGGCACTTGGAGCAGGAGGTGGTGGTAGAGAAGGCAAAGCCGCCCGCCCCACGCTGGATGCGCACCTGGCCGGCCCCCCGGCAGTCGGGACAGGTCTCGGCGGTGGTGCCCGCCGCGCAGCCTGAGCCCTTGCACTCCTCGCAGGTCTCGGTGCGGCTGAGCTCAATTTCCCTGGTGCAGCCGAAGGCCGCCTCCTCGAAGGTGAGGGCCAGGTTGACCCGCAGGCTCTCCCCCTTCTGGGGCCCGTTACGCCGGGAGCTGCCCCCGCCGAAGCCTCCAAAGCCTCCGCCGAAGAAGGAGCCAAAAATGTCGCCCAGGTCGATGTCCCCCATATCGAAGCCAAAGCCGCCGCCCCCGCCGCCGTAGCTGGGGTCCACTCCAGCAAAGCCGAACTGGTCATACCGGGCCTTTTTCTCCGGGTCGGACAGGATGCCGTAGGCCTCGTTGATCTCCTTGAATTTGGCCTCCGCGTCCTTGTCGCCGGGGTTTACGTCGGGGTGGTACTTCTTGGCCAGCTTGCGGTAGGCCTTTTTCAGCTCCTCCTCCGACGCCCCTTTTGACAGGCCCAGGACCTCATAATAATCTCGTTTTTGTTCCGCCATATGTTATCACCTCTTGGCTTAAAAGGCTCCCTCTCTGAGGGAGCTGTCGCCGCCGAAGGCGGTGACTGAGGGAGTTTCCCGTTTGCGGACTCCCTCCGTCACGGCTTCGCCGTGCCACCTCCCTCTGGGAGGGAGGCTTTTTAACAAACCACACCTTCCCCCCGGAGGGGGAAGGCTGGTTTTGTCTTATTTCTGATCGTCGTCGATGACCTCGTAGTCGGCATCCACCACGCCGTCGCCGGCGGGGCCGGACTGCTGCTGACCACCGGTAAAGCCTGCGCCGCCCATGTCGGGACCGGGACCGGCCTGACCTCCCGTCTGGCCGTAAATCTTGGAGCCCACCTCGGCAAACTCCTTATTGACGGCTTCGGTGGCGTCCTTGATGGCGTTGATGTCGGCCCCCTTCAGGGTCTCCTTCAGGTGGTCCAGAGCGGCCTGGACCTTGGCCTTATCCTCGGCGGGGATCTTGTCGCCCACCTCGCCCAGGGTCTTCTCCACCTGATAGGCGGTCTGGTCGCCGGCGTTGCGGATGTCGGCGGCCTCCCGGGCCTTCTTGTCCTCGGCGGCGAACTGCTCTGCCTCCCGCATGGCCTTGTCGATCTCCTCCTTGCTCATGTTGGTGGAGGAGGTGATGGTGATGTGCTGCTCCCGGCCGGTGCCCTGGTCCTTGGCGGACACGTTGACGATGCCGTTGGCGTCGATGTCGAAGGTGACCTCGATCTTGGGGTCGCCCCGGCGGGCGGGCAGAATGCCGTCCAGCATGAACACGCCCAGCTGCTTGTTGTACTGGGCCATCTCCCGCTCGCCTTGCAGCACCTTGACCTCCACAGAGGTCTGGTTGTCGGAGTAGGTGGTGAACACCTGGCTGCCGTGGGCGGGGATGGTGGTGTTGCGGTCGATGATCTTGGTCATGACGCCGCCGGCGGTCTCGATACCCAGGGACAGGGGGGTGACGTCCAGCAGCAGCAGGTCCTTCACGTCGCCGGTGAACACGCCGCCCTGGAGGGCCGCGCCCATGGCCACGCACTCGTCGGGGTTAATGCCCTTGAAGCCATCCCGGCCGGTGATGTTCTTCACCGCGTCCTGAACGGCGGGGATACGGCTGGAGCCGCCCACCAGCAGCACCTTGTGCAGGTCGCCGGCGGAGAGCTTGGCGTCCCCCATGGCCTGGCGGACGGGGCCCATGGTGGCCTCCACCAGGTGGTGGGTCAGCTCATTGAACTTGGCCCGGGACAGGGTCAGGTCCAGGTGCTTGGGGCCGGTGGCGTCGGCGGTGATATAGGGCAGGTTGATGGCGGTTGTGGTCACGCCGGACAGCTCGATCTTGGCCTTCTCGGCGGCCTCCTTGAGGCGCTGCATGGCGACTTTATCGCCAGACAGGTCCACACCCTCGGCCTTCTTGAACTCGGCCACCATCCAGTCCATGACGCACTTGTCAAAGTCGTCGCCGCCCAGGCGGTTGTTGCCGGCGGTGGCCAGAACCTCGATGACGCCGTCGTCAATGTCCAGGATGGACACGTCGAAGGTGCCGCCGCCCAGGTCGTAGACCATGATCTTCTGGGCCTCTTCCTTGTCCACCCCGTAGGCCAGAGCGGCGGCGGTGGGCTCGTTGATGATGCGCTTGACCTCCAGGCCGGCAATTTTTCCCGCGTCCTTGGTGGCCTGGCGCTGGGCGTCGGTGAAGTAGGCGGGGACGGTGATCACCGCCTCGGTGACGGTCTGGCCCAGATAGCCCTCGGCGTCCGCCTTCAGCTTCTGGAGAATCATGGCGCTGATCTCCTGGGGGGTGTAGTTCTTGCCGTCCACGGTGACACGGTAGTCGGAGCCCATCTCCCGCTTGATGGAACTGATGGTCCGGTCGGGGTTGGTGATGGCCTGGCGCTTGGCCACCTGGCCCACCATGCGCTCGCCGTCCTTGGAGAAGGCCACGACGGAGGGGGTGGTGCGGTTGCCCTCGGCGTTGGCGATGACCACGGCGTCGCCGCCCTCCATCACCGCTACGCAGCTGTTAGTGGTTCCTAAGTCGATACCAATGATTTTTCCCATGATAATTTCCTCCTAAATATATGAAAGATTGGTGTTAACAGATTCAATGCAGGAGCATGGCTCCCACGCCCAGCAGGGCGGACAGCCAGACCAGCAGCCCGGCGCTGAGCATCAGGGTGAATTGAACGTTTTTACAGGGTTTACACATGCCGGTCTGACCTCTTTCTCTCAAACGGCACACGCTAATTGGCCACCTGGACCATAGCGAAGCGGATAACCTTCTCCCCCAGCATAAAGCCGGCCTGGAAGACCTGGGCGATGGTATTCTCCCCCAGATTCTCGTCCTCGATGTGCATGACGGCGTTATGGAGGTTGGGGTCGAAGGGCTGGCCCTGGGCCTCGATCTCGGTGACCCCCAGCCTGGCGAAGACCTCCTTCAGCTGGTTCATGGTCATCTCCACGCCCTTTTTGAATGCCTCGTCGGCGGTGTCCTGCTTGAGGGCCCGCTCCAGGTTGTCGTAGACGGGGAGAAAGGCCTGAACGGTATCCGCTTTTGCGTCGGTCCACAGGCTCTCCTTCTCCTTGGCGGTGCGCTTGCGGTAGTTGTCATACTCGGCGGCCAGGCGGAGAAACTGGTCCTTGGACACCATCTGCTCCACGATGGGAGTCTCCTCCGTCCCTTCCGGCTCCTCGCCGGGGCCGCCGGTCTGGGGCTCCTCCGGGAGGGCCTCCTCCGGCTCGGTCCGCTCCTCCAGGACCTCCTCCGCGGGCATCTCCTGGGCGGGGACCTCTTGCGTCTCTTTCTTCTTACTTTTACTCACGATTCATGCTCCTTCGCAGTCTCGATTATTCTTCGGAATCCTCCGGGGCGGGCAGCTCCTTGCCGAACATGCGGGTCAGGCTGTCGGCGAAGTAGGACAGCCGGGCGGTGACCTTGGCGTAGTCCATGCGGGTGGGACCCACTACCCCGATCACCCCCCGCATGTTGTCCCCGATGTCGTAGCTGGCCATGACCACGCTGGTGTCCTTCAAAGCGTCGCTCACGTTCTCCGGCCCGATGAGGATGTTCATATTCTTGCCGGTGTCCAGGGTGGCGGGCAGGCGGGGCTCGTCGGTGTCCTCGCTGAGGTAGGCCATCAGGGGCTTGGCCTTGTCCAGGCTGCGGTACTCTGGGTGCTCCAGCAGATGGGTGATGCCGGCGGTGCGGAACTTCTGCTCCCGCTGGCCGGACAGCACCTCCATGGCGAACTCCACTACCAGGGCGATGAGCTGAAAGGCCCCCGGCGCGGTATGGGTCTCCATCTTGTCCAGGGTATCCTCCATCTCCTCCCGGGACAGGCCCACGAAGGAGGAGTTCAGCACGGCGGACAGCATTTGCAGCTGGGGGTCGGACAGGCCGTCGGGAATGTGAATCAGCTTGTTCTTCACCACGCTGCTGTCGGTCATGACCACGGCGATAAAGGCGTTTTCCTCCACCATCAGCAGGTCGAACCGCTTGACGGTGACCCGCTCCTTGGCGGCGGCCATGGTGAACACGGGGTAGTCGCTGAGCTGGGAGAGCACCTTGCCCGCCCGGTCAATCACCCGGTCCAGCTCCTCCATTTTCAGGTTGAGGGCGTCGTTGATGCGCTGGGTCTCCTGGATGGTGAGCTGCTGCCGGTCCATCAGCTCGTTGACGTAGAGCCGGTAGCCGGCGGCGGAGGGGATGCGTCCGGCGGAGGTATGGGGCTGCTCCAGGTAGCCCTGGTCGGTGAGGTCGGCCATCTCGTTGCGGATGGTGGCGGTGGAGACGTCCAGCC